>Ga0315331_10000157_pt1 | contig 41870 bp, 43 predicted proteins | sample M160m34915metaG_FD_203456 | JGI IMG/M metagenome (GOLD analysis project Ga0315331, IMG submission 203456) | Ammonia-oxidizing marine archaeal communities from Monterey Bay, California, United States - M1 60m 34915 | ecosystem: Environmental > Aquatic > Marine > Intertidal zone | place: USA...
TTGTTGGGGACCCAGGGTCGGAGAACGAAAGCTCCGCCACATCGCCTTCAATCTGGTTAGCAATATCCAGGAGATAGCGGGAGTTGAAGCCTATTTCGAGCTCGGCGGCGTCATAATCTGCTTCAATCTCTTCGCTCGCAGCGCCCGATTCAGCGTTTGATGCCGAAACCACCAATGCGCCCGGCTGCATCGCCAGCTTCACGCCGCGCGATTTCTCTGTGGAGATGGTGGAGACACGGTCAACCGCATCTTTGAAGGCCTGACGATCCAATTGCATGAACTTGTCGTTGCCTGCAGGAATAACGCGCTCGTAGTCCGGGAAAGCACCATCGATCAGCTTGGACCCCAGCACAATGTCGCCCAGAACAAAACGAATCTTGGTTTCCGACAGGCTAATCTCAACATCATCGTTACCAGCCTCATCTAGAAGCTTGCGCAGCTCACCGACCGTCTTCCGGGGTACGATCACGCCCGGCATATCTGCAGCGCCATCAGGTAACGGTGCCTCGGCACGCGCCAGTCGATGTCCATCTGTCGCCACAGCACGGAGGACCTGGACGCCCTCGTGCTCGGCTTTATGGATGAAGATACCGTTCAGGTAGTAGCGCGTTTCCTCGGTCGAGATTGCAAACCGCGTCCGGTCGATAAGGGCGCGTAGGTCTCTAGCCGCCATACGGAAATTCACCGGCAAGTCACCATCAGCAAGGGAGGGAAAATCCTCGGTTGGCAGCACCGATAGCTGAAAGTTTGAGCGACCGGCACGAACGGTCAACCGTTCAGCCATCGCATCCAAGGCGAGCTCGACCTGGGCACCATCCGGTAGCTTACGAACAATGTCATAAAGCGTATGTGCTGGCGCTGTGGCGGATCCGTCTTCGGATGCCGGGTCTGCCATTGCGCTTTCGGTCAGACCAATTTCCATATCTGTCGCAGCGACAGAGACTTTGCTGTTAGCCACTTCAAGCTTCAGATTGCTCAAAATCGGAATGGTGTTGCGGCGCTCCACCACGCTTTGGGCATGTGCCAACGTCTTCAGCAGCGCGCCACGATCAATCATCAACTTCATCGCAAACTAGCCCTTTTGTTCACGGCACCGACTTGAGAGACCACCTCCCAAATCCGGCTCATAGCTGCCGCAGTAATTGCGGCCCAAATACTTGTGCACCTTTTGGCGGCGAAAATCTGCATTGGCGCCTGACTAAGCGCTAGGATTTGTAGCGCTGAACGCTGGAAACCCCACATATTCCCCGTTGCCGCGCAAAAGCGAAGTAATAAAGGATACTCCGGCAGCAGCTCGGGCGCCAGCGATTCGGGGCAATTTTCAGGCTTTTTTCAAGCAAAAGCCGCCACCTATCCCCAACGGATACTTGACGGCTTTAATTTTGCGTAAAGGTCGCCCTCATTCCCGCTTTCGCAGAGATGGTAGTGCGACGCGTTTATTTGTTAGCAGTGCTCGGCATCCAAGGCCGGGACAGGTAGTCCTTGCCCTCAAAGCCATCAATATCCTGCTTGTTCGCCATGGTCAGGCCAATGTCGTCAAGGCCATTGAGCAAGCAGTGCTTTTTGAACGGATCAACATCAAACTTGACGACCTCGCCGTTCGGCCGGGTAATGGTTTGATTTTCTAGGTCTACCGTCAGCCGCGCGTTCGCGCCAAGCTTTGCGTCGTCCATCAATTCATCAACGATGTCTTGCGGCAACTTAATCAACAACATGCCGTTCTTGGACGAATTATTGAAGAAAATGTCCGCGAAATCTGTGCCGATCAGGCACTTCACACCGAAATCTGAGAGCGCCCAAGGGGCATGCTCACGGCTGGACCCGCAACCAAAATTGTCGCCAACGACCAGCACTTCAGAATTACGATAGGCAGGCTGGTTTAGGATGAAATCTTCCGTCTCCGACCCGTCCGTATTGTAGCGCATATCGTTGAAGAGATTCTTGCCGAGCCCCTTGCGCTGAATTGTTTTCAGAAACCGAGCAGGAATGACTTTATCCGTATCGATATTCTGGGCTGGCATCGGCGCCGCAACGCCGGTGAAGGTTTCGAATTTTTCCATGGGTCTAAAACTCCCGAACCTGAATTAGCAATTGCCGCGCGGAGCGTAGCGCAGAATGTCGGCCATTTCATCAACACCGACCTTTTCGGCCGAACTTGGCCAAGCAAGCCGTGCCGTATCGACAGCGCGCATGGCACCATCACGGCCACGCACCATGGCGCGGACGGCTGGCCGACGCATGGGTGCCTGATCCAACTCGTCCAGATCAAACGCAACCGCAGCTGCGCCAAAACGGTTGGTCCTCATAAAAGGAACGCCCGAACGTCAGCCAAGTGGCCTTTGATAGCAGCAGCAGCAGCCATCCCCGGAGAGACAAGATGGGTCCGTCCGCCTGGACCCTGCCGGCCTTCAAAGTTACGATTAGATGTGGATGCAGAGCGTTCGCCCGGCACCAGTTTGTCAGCATTCATCGCGAGGCACATGGAGCACCCTGGCTCCCGCCACTCGAACCCAGCTTCTGTCAAAATCGCGTCAAGGCCTTCGGCCTCCGCCGCTTCCTTGACAAGGCCAGAGCCCGGCACGACCAACGCGCGGATGCCGTCAGCAACCTTACGGCCCCTAGCGACTTCAGCCGCAGCCCGAATATCTTCCAACCGGCCATTAGTGCATGAACCGATGAAAACCGTATCGACTTTGATATCTTGAATGTCCATGCCGCCCTCGAGGCCCATATACTCGAGGCTGCGCGCCACACCATTCTGGCGGGCTTCGTCCTCGAAGTCGCCGGGGTTCGGCACAGTCGCGGTAATCGGCAATGCGTCCTGCGGGCTCGTGCCCCAGGTAACGTAAGGAACGATTTCCGCTGCGTCCAGCGTCACTTCGGTGTCGTAGACAGCACCTTCGTCAGACGGCAGCGTCTTCCAATAAGCAACAGCCTGTTCCCATGTGCTGCCCTTTGGCGAATGCGGGCGGCCCATCAGATATTCAAAGGTTTTCTCGTCAGGCGCGATCATGCCTGCACGCGCGCCTGCTTCAATCGACATATTGCAGACCGTCATCCGGCCTTCCATTGAGAGGTTCTTGATCGCGTCGCCAGCAAATTCGATCACGTGACCGGTGCCGCCAGCGGTGCCAATCTTACCGATGATCGCGAGAACCAAATCTTTCGCCGTTGTGCCTTTTGGCGACACACCGTTAACAGTCACACGCATGTTCTTTGCGGGTTTCTGCACAATGGTTTGCGTTGCAAATACGTGTTCAACCTCGGACGTACCGATGCCGAACGCGAGCGCACCAAACGCACCATGGGTGGATGTATGGCTGTCGCCACAAACCACTGTCATGCCTGGCTGGGTCAGCCCCTGTTCTGGGCCAATGATATGCACGATACCCTGGCGGATATCGTCAACAGCGTAATAGGGAACACCAAATTCCTTTACGTTCTTCTCCAGCGTCTCGACCTGGAGACGGCTCTCCGGGTCTTCGATGCCTTTGGAGCGATCTGTGGTTGGGATGTTATGGTCAGCCACAGCAATCGTACGGTCGGGACGACGGAGCTTCCGGCCAGCAGCACGGAGGCCTGCGAACGCCTGCGGGCTGGTCACTTCATGGGTCAAGTGCAAGTCAATGTAGATTAGTCCCGTACCGTCGTCTTCGGTGCGGACAAGGTGATCTGCCCAGATTTTATCAAACAATGTGCGTGGTTCTGCCATTTGGCCCTCCCGGTAGTCCTTAACCGGCAGCACCCAAAAGCGCCACCGATAGTTTTATTAGTTTGTTACGCTTTCGGCGCGACACCGCGGCGACGCTCGGCGATACGCGCAGAGCGACCACGACGGCCGCGCAGATAATACAGCTTTGCCCGACGAACGCGGCCATGGCGAACCACAACAATACTTTCTACATTCGGGGAATACAGCGGGAATACGCGTTCCACACCTTCGCCGGACGCAATCTTGCGCACAGTGAATGCTGATGAAACGCCAGCGTTCTTACGGGCGATGCATACGCCTTCAAACGCTTGAATACGCTCACGCTCGCCTTCAACGACGCGGTAATTTACCCGAACGGTATCGCCGGAGCGAAAATCTGGGATATCTTTAGATTCCGTGACGCGGGCGATTTCTTCTTGCCCGATAATATCAAGGATGTTCATGAGGCCGGTTCCTTTTTCTTTTCGCCTTTACATGAACGCGCCCCCTTAAAGGGGGACGACGCCATATTCGTTTTTGATCGCTCAGTTTAGTTTTACGGCTCGCACCGCGTTAATTTTGCGGCTCACGCCGCGCTCTTTTCCTAGCATAGGTGGCCCAAAGATCAGGCCGCCGCTGCTGGGTTACAGCTTCCGATTGTTCCCGCCGCCAAGCCGCTACGCGGCCATGATCGCCAGAAAGTAATACACCGGGCGGCTCCATCCCCGCCCATACTCTTGGCCGGGTATAGTGCGGATACTCGAGCAACCCGTTCTCGAAACTCTCCTCGTCTAGCGACTCTGCACCACCCATAACGCCCGGCAGAAGCCGCACACATACGTCCAAAATGATCAACGCCGCCGCCTCGCCCCCAGATAGGACAAAATCACCAATGCTGATCTCCTCAACGTCGCGAGCGTCCAGCACCCGTTGATCGACGCCTTCATAGCGACCGCACAGCAGCGTCACCCCCGGCCCAGCAGCTAGCGCCTTCGCGCGCGCCTGGGTCAACGGAACGCCCCTTGGCGTCAGATAGACCAATGGGCCCACAGGTGGCGCAGCTTCTATCGCCGCGTCGACCACATCAGCCCGCATAACCATTCCGGCCCCGCCACCAAAAGGGGCATCATCCACCGTGCGGTGTTTATCGCGCGCAAACCCACGAATGTCCAGTGCTTCTAACGACCAAAGCCCCGCCTCCAACGCTTTACCCGCAAGGGTGTGGCCAAGCGGTCCTGGAAACATCTCCGGGAACAACGTCAGCGCTGTCGCCCGCCAGGGTTTCTGATCATACTCAGCGCCTTCCCTCACGCAGGGCCACCTTCCACCGGTCTTGGCCGCTTGCGTTTACCGCTTTTAGCCGGGCCTGTATGTTTCGTCTTCGTCTTTCGTGGCCACAGGCCTACTGGCGGGCTGAGCAAAACCTTGCCGCCAGCAATATCGACCACCGGAACCACTGCCATCGTGAATGGACAAACCAGCGGCGCACCGCCAGCATCCAACGCGATTTCAATCAGCTCACCGGCGCCAAAGTCGTGCAAGCTGGACACGACGCCGATCCGCCCCTCAGCCTCTGTCTCTGCAACAAGGCCGACCAAGTCGGCATGGTAGAACTCGTCCTCATAAACCTCTGGCAAAGCCGAGCGCGGGATATGAAGCATCAGGCCTTTGAGCGCTTCTGCCGCTTCCCGGCTAGCGATGCCGTCAATCTTAACGACAGCGACCGTCGGTCGGGCTTCGACCAGCGTCACCTGAAAGTGCCGATCACCGCTTTCATTGAACAACGGGCCGTAATCCGCTATGCTATTTGGAGATTTAGTGAATGTTTTCACCCGGACTAGGCCGCGGACCCCCTGTGCGCCAACAACAATGCCGGCAGGGGTCAGGCCTGGTCCTGATTGGCTCACGCGCTCTCTTCAGCTGCAGTGTCTTCAGCAGGCGCGGCTGATGCTTCAGCAGCAGCTTCAGCAGCGGCTGAAGCTTCACGCATGCGCTCCTGGGCTTTGGCTTTAGGCTGATCTTTCTTGGTCTGGGTCGGTATAGCTTTCCGCTCCATCAGTCCAGCATCAGCAAAGAAACGGCCAACACGATCGCTTGGCTGGGCACCAACGGAAAGCCAATGCTGCGCGCGTTCGGTTTTCAGCGTGATCCGGTTTTCGTTGTCACGGGGTAGCATCGGGTTATAAGTGCCGACCTGCTCAATGAAACGGCCATCCCGAGGGTTGCGGGAATCAGCGACGACGATGCGGTAATACGGACGTTTCTTAGCACCGCCGCGGGTGAGCCTAATCTTTACAGCCATAGTTAAACGTTTCCTTATTTAAGCAAAACAGTGTGTTACAGGATAAAAGTTACCGGCCAAATGGATTGAAACCGCCTTTGGGCAGCATGCCGCCGAGACCACCGAGCCCCCCGCCGCCGCCAAGTCCGCCACCCGTGCCCCCACCGGGCATTGCCATCCCGGGAGGCAGGGCGGGCATGCCCTTCGTGCCTTTTTTGCGGCCAAGCTTGTTCATCTTCCTCATCATGCCGCGCATCTGATCGAACTGCTTCAAGAGCCTGTTCACATCCTGCACTTCAACACCGGCACCCGCCGCAATCCGGCGCTTACGGGACGCTTTCAGTACATCAGGCTTAGCGCGCTCGTGCGGCGTCATGGAGAGGATGATGGCTTCTTGGCGCGCGAGCATTTTCTCGTCGATATTGGCGTCAGCCATCTTCTTCTTCAGATTACCAACCTGGGGCAGCATGCTCATCAAGCCACCAAGCCCACCCATTTTCTTCATCTGCCGCAGCTGCTGTAGCAGAACCGTCAGGTCCATCTGTCCGGATTGAAGCTTTTTCGCCAGCGCTTCAGCGTCTTCCTGCTCGATCGTCTCCGCAGCACGCTCGACCAGGCTGACAACGTCACCCATGCCCAGAATACGACCGGCAATCCGGTCCGCGTGGAATGTCTCAATCGCATCTAGCTGTTCGCCGGTCCCCAGGAACTTCAGCGGCTTACCGGTGACCGACCGCATGGAAAGTGCGGCACCGCCACGAGCATCACCGTCAACGCGCGTTAACACGATGCCAGAAACGCCGAGGCGGTTGTTGAAAGCTTCTGCGACGCCGACAGCGTCCTGACCTGTCATTGCATCGGCGACCAGCAACGTTTCCTGCGGGTTGATGATACGACGGACCTCTTCGGCCTCATTCATCATCTGCTCGTCGATGACAGTCCGGCCAGCCGTATCAATGAAGAGAATATCGTAGCCCTGGCGCTTCGCAGTATCGAGCGCGCGCCGGGCGATGGCTGGAGCCAATTCACCGAACACGACCGGAAGCGTATCAACGCTGATCTGCTGGCCGAGCGTTGCCAATTGCTTCTGTGCAGCAGGGCGATGCACGTCCACAGACGCCATCAGGATTTTCTTGCGCTCACGATCTTTCAGCCGCAACGCAAGCTTGCCTGTCGTCGTGGTTTTACCGGAGCCCTGCAGGCCGCACATCATAATGACGGCGGGCGGGTTCTGACCAAGCGAGAGCTCTGAAGAAAGACTGGCCGCCTCTACAGTTTCAGCTGGGCCACCGCCGAGCATAGAGACAAGCTCATCATGGACGATCTTGATGACCTGTTGGCCGGGCAAGATGCTGCGCAGCACATCCTGGCCAATAGCTTTGGCAGTGGCGGAATCAATGAATTTCTTAACGACCGGCAGCGCCACATCCGCTTCCAGCAACGCCAGGCGGACTTCCCGCATGGCTGTGCGGACATCAGCTTCTGAAAGCGAGCCCTTGCCCGTAAGCTTCTTAAATGCTCCGGAGAGTTTGTCACTTAAACTTTCAAACATCGCTGACCCTCCCTGCCCTCTAAGTCCAAAACCACAACGCAAAAAGCGTCAGTGCGTGAACCCTCGCGAACTGACGGGCGACGCAAATGCGTCGTTGGCGATGCAGTGATGGCATCTGATAGCCGGGATATGCACCAATTCCGCCCGGAACGCAAGCACATCCGGCAACAGCAGAGGACTGGATTTTTAAAGCATTTGGTGGTCCACTTTATAGCCTGATCCTATCAAACCTGAGCGAGTAGGACCATGAGCGAGCAACTTCCCTGGCAATGGCCGGAATCCACGTGGCGCCCCATCGTTGAGAAAGTGCGCGCTGGACGCAGCCTTAAGCCCAAACATTGGCCAGGTGGTGCCAAGTGCGCAGTCGCCCTATCGTTCGATAGCGATCATGAAACGACAACGCTGCGCTGGGGTGACACTTCACCCGGCACGCTTTCAGCCAACCAATATGGTGCCCGAGTCGCCATTCCGCGCATCCTGGCGCTTCTAGCGGGACATGACATCAAGGCCAGCTTTTTTGTCCCCGCCATCACCGCAATGATCCATCCAGATGAGCAACGCCGAATCATTGCTGAAGGCCATGAGATTGGCATCCATTCCTGGATTCACGAAATGAACGCCTCCCTACCGCCGGAGGATGAGCGCGACATTCAAATGCGCGCTGCGGACAAGCTTGAAGAAATCTGCGGCCTGCGCCCTGTCGGTATCCGCACGCCAAGCTGGGATTTCAGCCCCGTCACCCTTGCCATCACCCGCGAGATGGACCTGCTCTATGACTCTTCTTTAATGGCCGACGACGATCCCTATGAGCTGCTAGAAGAAGGTGCCGCCACAGGCATTGTAGAACTACCGGTCGAATGGATCCGGGATGACATGCCTTATTTCGGCTTCGACTTCCGCCGGCAGTCACGACCGCATACGCCGCCAAGTTCTGTGCTTGGGATATTCAAGGCTGAATTTGACGGAGCTCATGCCGATGGCGGCGTATTTCAACTCACCATGCACCCCCACATCATCGGCCATCGTTCCCGCATGGCGATGCTGTCCCAGCTGATTGACCACATCAACGCCACAGGTGATATCTGGTATGCAACCCACGCTGATATCGCCCGTTGGTGCCTGGAGAATGCTGAATGACCTATTCCGTCGCCGCTTTTGTAGAAGACCTCCGCCGTCTGTCGAAAACACACCAGACGCCTAAAGAGATATTGCCGGAGGTGGCACCGCTTGCGGCCAAGTTGGCGGAGACAAGCGGTTGGATCAACCCCGATTTCTACGAAGTCGACCCGAATCAGGGTATTGGCATCACTGTGCTGCATGAAGAAGCGAACCACACGCTGCTTGTTGAAACGATTGTATGGGCGCCGGGCAAAGGTGTGCTGCCACACGATCATCAGACTTGGGGCTGCGTTGTTGGCCTTGATGGCATTGAGCGCAACACGATCTGGAAGCGCAATGACGATGGCGCAGCGCCAGGTCATGCGGACCTCACCGTTCACCACGAGGCGGATGTCGGTGCCGGGCAAACCATCGTGTTCATGCCAAATGATATTCACAGCGTGCAGAACCACGGCGATACGCCCACACTCTCGCTGCATATCTACGGCAAGAGCTTGGCGCATGTGAACCGATCTGAATTCGATCCAGAAGCAAGCGTTGTCCGCCCCTGCCCTATCCGCAAGAAGCGCCCTACGGCCTAGGCGTTCTGGACATCCAAAGCCCCCTTCTACCCGACTATACGAAGCTTTGGTCGACGCGTTCGGGGGCCATCCTTAGTATTTATGGATCGGCTAACCTATGCACCTTTGCTTAATCACGACCTGCACAGCGGCCATTCTGACGCTTGCGCTCATTGCTATGCCTACAATGGCACAGCAGCGGAGCGGTCTCGGTCAGACGCCTACGCCAGAGCCAGTCAGCAATGCAAAGACAACGCTTATTGCCGAAGCACCGCCACTTACTTACCGAGCGCCGACTCCGGTCCCCACGACGCAAGTCGCCCAAGCTCCGGTCCGGTTTAACGCTGGACCTGCTGAGAAACCTTGGCACGCGGATATCTGGTTAGGCGCTCTCAACCCTGGCGATTTCACTGAAAGCATTATCGACCCTGCCAGTACGACGATAGAAGATAAAAAGATTGTCGGCTTCACCGTTGGGCGAAAATTGTTTAATCTGGGCCATGGCTTCAGTTTTGGGCTGGGTTTGCTCGGGGCCCACCGGATTGATGAAGGCGGCGTCGAGATCGGCATGCCAATGAACGTAACATTTGACGGTTTTCCCTGGCGGGAGCAGCTGTCAACAAAGCTCGCCATATCCGTCGGCCCATCCTTTATTTCCGAAATTACGCCAACAGAAAAGCGCAAAGACAATGACAATAAAGGCTCTAAGCTCCTGAACATGTTCTCGCCTGAAATTGAATTTGGCGTACCTGATACGGACTGGTCTGGCTTCTTTCGCCTACATCACCGCAGTGGCATATTTGGCCTGATAGATCGTGTCTCCGGCGGGTCTACCTATTTCACCTTCGGCATTCGCCATCGCTTCGGTCTTGGCGATGAGCTGCCCTGGAAATAGTGCACGCACCAATTTGCTTTTCTCCTGAGTCCAGACAGCGATTTCGTTACCGCCTGGTTCTCCGAACTGGAACCGGCGGCCGCCAGGAAACTCAAAAATCTCTTGGCTGATTTCTGCACTAGCGTCCTTCACGACAGCTAACATTATCTCCAGGTCATCCGCTTCTAAACCAACCAAAGGCGCTCTGAGTGCAGCCTTTTCGATACCAGCCCCGATGCCAGCGCCCTGTACGTCTCGATAATCATCCCCGTAATTAATGAACTCCCAGCCGAATGCTTTCGCAAAGAAAGCTTGAGTTTTTTCGACCTCTGGAGAGGCGAACTCAAACGCAGTTGATGCCGATTCTCTATTGCCTAGGCATATGGGGTTTTCCTGAAATCGAGAATGAACAACTAAGCCGTTAAAGCACTGGCAGTTCACGCGCCGCCCGTTCGGACAGCAATTGTGGTCCGCCATCAGTGATGACAATATTTTCCTCGTGAACCATGATTTTTCCAGGACTGGTGGTCAAGCTTGGCTCTAAAGTTATGACCATACCGGGTGCGAGAATCGTTTCATCAAAGCCGATCAGCGACGGTGGTTCGGTCAGCTGCATCCCAAGACCGTGTCCGAAGCGGCCCACGTCACTCGCGCCTTGGCCGATGATCGTAGTCATCGCCTGAAATACCTCCGCAGCGCGCGCGCCTGGATTGGCAGCTTGCAGCCCCGCCTCTGTGGCCTGCCATAGCGTGCCGTAGGCAGTTCGGGCGACATCAGTGGCCTGGCCAATAGAAAAATTCCGGTCGAAGTCTGCGAAGTAGCCTTTAAGGCTCGCTCCTGTGTCGAGCATCAGCACGTCCCCGGACCGCAACGGCGTGTCATCTGGCGGTGAGATCACATCGCTATAACCGCCCTCGCCTGCCCCGCCAACAAGGTAAGGCACATTCTCTGCACCAGCTTTGAGCAAGGCGATCTTAAATGCACGGAACGCTTCGGTGAGCGGTTGTCCTTCGTGAAACAAAGATGGTGCCTGGGAAAATGCCGATGACGTGATCCGGCAGATCTCCTTGATCCGGCCGATCTCCGCCGGAGATTTGACCATACGAAGACGCTGAAACAAGGGACTTGCGTCTAAGAACATTGCCCCGGAGCGCCTGGCCCGAAGCTTGTCAAAATCCGCCAACGGCATCCGGAGGCTGCTTTCGCGCCCCATGGGCATGCCAATCACACGGGCGGTACGAAGCGCATCACTTAGCAGCGAAAGGCCGTCGTCTGTTGCGTGGGGGGACGCCCAGGTGCGGATATCTTCCACCCAGGTCTTGCGCATAAGCGCTGAGCCAATTTCAGGAATAATCGCAATGGGCTTGCCGTCCTTTGGCAAAACAACGAACCAAGGTCGCGTGGGGCTTTGCCAGAAGGCCGTGCGGAAGCCGGTGAAGTAGCGAACTTCGGCTTCTGTCGTTAGCAGCAGCGCATCAATACCGGCAGCATGCATCGCCTTTTGAGCATTGGCGACGCGCGCTTCGAACTCAGCTGGCGGAAAGTCCGCCGTCACACGCGGCCTGCGGATACGCCGCCGTCAACCATATAAACGCCGCCGGTGGAAAAGCTGGCGTCATCGCTGGCCAAGAACAGCATCATCCGCGCCACTTCTTCTGGTTGGCCATAGCGCTTCAACGGCGTGCCTTGGGCAAGTGGGAAATTCTGGCGGTCAGCATTCGTGACACCGTTCATATCTTCCATCTTGTCCATCATTGGTGTCGCGATGGGGGATGGGTTGACCGTGTTCACACGGATATTGTGCGCCGCCCCTTCCAATGCCGCCGTCCGCATCAAGCCAATCACGGCATGCTTGGACGAGGTATAGGCGGCCAACCCCGGCAAAGCGCGAATACCCGCTGTGGAAGACGTGATAACGACGCTGCCGCCAGATGCCTCCATAGCTGGCATCGTGTGCTTCAGGCCAAGGAACACGCCCCGCACATTAACGGCCAGCACTTTATCGAAAACCTCGAGGTCATAATCAACGGTCGGCATGATATTGCCGACAATGCCTGCGTTCAGCAGCGCCGCATCCAGGCCGCCAAACCGATCAAGCGTCGCCGCAACGATATCGCGGTTGGCGTCATCCTGAGAGACATCGGCCACCATGTGCGCCGCACCAAGCTCACATGCGAGTGCTGACAAGGGTGCCTCATCAACATCCACAAGCATGAGATTAGCACCTTCCGCATTGAACAGCCGCGCTGCCGTGGCACCGATGCCAGCCGGTGCACTAGCGCCGGTGATTATTGCTATTTTGCCCGAAAGCTTGCCCATATTGCTTCCTCTCTATTTCCAATCGCCGAGCGTCGCCTTTGGCAATCCCAAATGATCGCGGAGCGTTGATCCGGCGTATTCTTTGCGATACAGGCCGCGTCGTTGCAGTTCCGGCACCACATGATCAACAAAGTCCTCGAATGATCCGGGCAAAACGGATGGCCCGATGACGAAGCCGTCGCACGCTGGTGACGTGAACCATTCTTCCATGATGTCGGCTATTTCTTTCGGCCCGCCGACCCAGGCATGGTTCAAGCGTCCACGCTGCGTCAGATTCATAAAGTCGCGCGGGGTTGGATTGGCGACGCCCTGCTGCACGACCCTATCCCTGAGTGCCTGGATGCCAGACAGGCCTTCCATATCCTCGTCCGTAAAAGGCTCATCCATGCCCTTTTGGCCAAAGTCATAGTTCAGGCCTTCTGACAGCAGTGAGAGCTGGTCTGTTTCATTCGGCAATGTGTCGTAGAAGGCGCGCTTGTCTTCGGCTTCCATCTTAGTCGCAGCGGCAACGGGGAAGCCCAGCGCCGCAATTTTAAAGTCATCTGGATTGCGGCCATTAGCGGCGCAGGCGACTTTCAGGCTGTCATAATTGCGCTTAGCGATGTCGACTGTCGGGAACGCCGTAAAAAGTAGTTCCCCCCAGCGTGCTGCAAACTTTTGCCCGCGCCCACTGGCACCTGCCTGAATAACGACCGGGCGGCCTTGGACCGAGCGCGGCACGGTGAACGGTCCCCGTGTCCTGTAGAATTCGCCCTCATGATCAAGCCTGCGGACGCTACCCGGCTTTGCGAATACGCTGTTGGCTTTATCGAGGATGATCGCATCATCATCCCAACTGTCCCAAAGGCCGAGTGCGGCTTCCATGAAATCGTCAGCCCGATCATACCGGTCATCATGGGCGATAACTTTATCACGGCCCATATTGCGCGCTTCGTTGTCATTCACGGACGTCACGACGTTCCAGGCGGCCCGACCTTTGGTCATCAGATCGAGTGTCTGGAACAAGCGGGCGACGTAAAATGGCTCGTGGTATGTAGTGGAGAATGTAGCACCGAGGCCCAGCCGCTCTGTCGCCATCGCCATCGCCATCAAGACGGCAACGGGGTCCATTTTTACGGCACGGATGCCATGTTCAATCGTGTGGGCATGATCACCGGTGTACATGTCCGGCATGGCAAGACGGTCGTCAAAGAAGCCAATGTCGAACTTACCGCGCTCCAGCACGCGGCCGATGTGTTGATAATACTCAGGCGAGGTGAAATCCGCCCTCGCCTCCGGGTGGCGCCATGCCGCAGGGATCGTCGTGCAGTTCTGCGCTTGCAGAAACGCGACCAAGTGGATTTGACGCATAGTTCAGCCCTCAGCGAATTCATGGCAATAAAGCCAAGTTTCGGCTGCAAGGCTTGACCGGTCAACCGCTGCCGGAGTTCAGTGGATTAGCGAATGCGGCGGCCAGACTTACCGCGATTATCCCAAACGTCCTCGACACAGTGTTTCACTTGCCGAAGGTCGGGGCGATACCGTGCATCACAGTGGGTAACAACAAGTTTAGCCAAAAACCGCGGAAATTCGCCCCTATCCGCCCAAGCATCCATCCACGCAGCCGTCCGCTGCTGATCTGAAAGAGAACTATCAGCCTTTTCAACTGCACAAGCGACACAGAATGACCGCGCCTGATCAATATTGAATACGCTGGCAGTTGCAGCAACTGGCACCGAAGACATAGTAGCGGCAAGCAGGATTCGTTTGATAACCATGGGACGTCCTCCTGCAGCAAAACATAGGTGCGGCAACACCGCCCGCCAGTACAACAACGGCCCGGAACGTGAGTTCCGGGCCGCAATCTCCGTCACAACTGCGCAAAGCCTATTCGCGATTTCCGAAGAAAGAAAGCAGGAACATGAAGATGTTGACGAAGTTAATGTAGAGCCCGACCGCGCCCATCACCGCAAGCTTGCCTGCAAGCTCATAACCATGGTTGACATGGTATTCTTCCTTAATGCGCTGGGTATCCCAGGCTGTCAGGCCCGTGAAGATCGCCACACCGAGGGCGGAGATAGCGTAGTGCATCACCGGGCTCTGCATGAAAATATTCACGATCATGGCGATAAACAGGCCTATCATGCCCATGAAGAGGAACGAGCCCATTTTAGCTAGGTCACGTTTGGTCGTGTACCCATAGAGGCTGGTAGCAGCGAACATGCTCGCCGTGATGAAGAAGACCTTCGCTATCGATCCGCTGGTGTAGACCAGGAATATGGATGAGAGCGAAAGGCCCATCACAGCTGCAAACACCCAGAACACGATCTGCAGCGTGGCAAAGCTCATCTTATTGATACCGAAGTTCATCGCCAGGATGAACGCGAATGGCGCGAAGGCCAGCACCCAACGCAACGGCGTGCCATAAATCATCTGCACCATTTCTGGTGAAGTTGTTAAGTATGAGGCAAAGCCGTATGCGACGACGCCTGTAAGCACCAACCCAGCGCACATGTAGTTATACACGCGCAGCATGTGCGAGCGGAGGCCGACGTCATATTCTGTTTCAATAGCACCTGCACCGCTTCGGATGTAGCCACGGTCTTGGAGAGCCATTCCCTGTTCCCCTTGGAATTAATTAAGTTTCGCGAATAGAAAACGCACTTTAGAGCGCACTTAATGCGCCCCAAGGTTATATTAATCACACTACTGCATAAGACATCGTTGTTCTAGCACCCAAATTCAAGGGGTGCAGTGGCAAAGATGGCGGATATTTATAGACGCACCACGTGAACCGAAACCTGAGGCCGTTTACCCGTTTCGCGCCGCAACACGCGGCGGAGCGCCGTCCGTGCGGCTTCGTGCACGGGATCATCCTTTTTCCGATCGCCCGGTTTCATCGCGGCAATGGCGTCATCGACACTTTCTTCAATCACATCAAGCATATCGTCATCATCAGCGGCATCGAGACCGGAGAGCGTGACCATGCTGTCAGCGGCGAGACGCCCGCGATCATCCAGTACGATGGTAATATGCGCCATGCCTTCAATCTTCATACGGCGACGCTCCCGAAGCGCGTCGCCGTTCAACGCAACAGGCGTTTTGCCATCAAGACCAACCCGGCCGATCTTAACATCCGCAACTTTCTTGAAGTCGCCACCGGCGAGGCGCACCACATGGCCATTGAACGCGACTATGCTTTCCGGGACACCGCAATCTTTTGCAAACGCAGCATGGGCGATCAGATGACGCCCCTCGCCGTGAGCAGGTAACAACCGCTCTGGCTTTAGTAATTTATAAAGACGCTTGATCTCATCCTGTGCCGGATGACCGGATACATGGATATCTTCCATGCTGGCCGTAATCACCTCAATGCCGGATTCAATCAACCGGTTCTGCAAGCGGCCAATCGCTTTTTCATTGCCCGGAATGTCCCGGCTGGAGAAGCAGACCGTATCTCCCCACTCCAGTTTCAGATGCCGATGCTGGCCATCTGCGATCCGGTGCAAAGCCGCGCGCGGCTCGCCCTGGCTGCCAGTGCAGATAGCGACCATCTTACCGCGCGGCAGATAACCGACGTCATTTTCCTGCAGGAAATCCGGCAAACCGTCCAAATATCCAAGCCCGCCTGCGACGCCGTGCATCCGCCAGAGCGAACGCCCCACAAGTCCAATATCGCGCCCCGCAGCCTGGGCTGCTTTCGCCACCGTATATAGCCGGGCAACGTTGGAGGAGAAGCAGGCAAAGATCACACGGTTCTTGCGGGACTTGATCAATTCCTCAATCGGCTGCTTCAGGCTGCTTTCACTTCCGGTCCAGCCTTCGCGGAGGACATTCGTTGAATCGCATACAAGGGCAGTAACGCCTTCTTCCCCCAGCTTGGCCAGCGCTTCGGCATCTGGCTTTGGCCCGATAACCGGGCCGTCATCCATTTTCCAATCACCCGAATGGATGACCATGCCCGCTTTCGTGCGGATAGCGACAAGGTTTGCCTCCGGGATCGAATGCGGCATGGGCACCATTTGGATATTGAATGGCGCAATCTTTTTGGCACCCGGGGTTTTGATCTCAATGATTTTTACCTTGCGCTTAGCCCCCGCGCCGCCATCATCTTCCAGCTTCTTGCGCAGAAATGCAGCCGCGAAGGGAGACACATAGACAGGGCAGTTGAAGCGACCTGCAAGATAAGGCACAGCCCCAATATGATCTTCATGGGCATGGGTAATCAAAACACCGACCAGGTCGTCGCCAAGCGCTTCGATGGCGCTGATATCTGGCACAATCACGTCAACGCCCGGCGTGTCTTCGTCACCAAAGGTCACGCCCATATCAACCGCGAGCCATTTGCCAGCATGGCCGTAGAGCGCAAGGTTCATTCCAATTTCACCCAGCCCACCCAAGGCGGCGAATAGCACTTCGTCCTTAGTCGGGACAGGAAGGTCGGCAGTCGGCTGGTTGGGATCGGTCACTTGGCATTCCGTCTGTATAATTCAAGAAGGCCGCGCAATGTAAGGTCGCGGTCAATGGCGTAGATAACATCTGTGGCGCTATGGAAAAGCGGTGCTAACCCGCCCGTCGCGATGGCCCGCAGATCTGGCTCGCCGCGCTCCTCACGGATGCGCGCAACCAAGCCTTCGATTAATGAGAGGTATCCGTAAAAAATTCCAGACTGCATGGCTTCCACCGTGCCGCCGCCGACGACATGGGCCGGTTGACGGACGGCGACAAGGGGCAGCTTAGCCGCGGCCATATGCAATGCTTCCATGGAAAGGTTAGCGCCAGGGGCGATGATGCCACCCACATAATTCCCATCGCCATCAATCACGTCGAATGTGGTGGCTGTGCCGAAATCAATGAGGATAAGCGGACCACCATATTCGGACTTCGCGGCGAGGGCATTCACCAGCCTGTCAGCACCAACTTCGTTCGGATTATCGAGCAGGACCGTGATGCCAAGATCAACGCTAGGCTCGCCGACGACCAGGGCCTCAACATCAAAATACCGGGTGCAAAAGCGCGTCAGGTTGAACAGTGAGGCAGGCACAACGGTGGAGATGATCGCAGAATCGATATCACTGCGCTCCACGCCCTCAACGGCCATAACCTGGGAAAGCCAAACGAAATGCTCATCGGCAGTGCGGCGCGTATCAGTCGCGGCACGCCAGAGGCCCCTACGTTCCTCACCATCATAAACGGCAAAAACAGTATTGGTATTGCCAGCGTCGATTGCGAGCAGCATGGGTCAGGCCCCTATCGCCAAGGGAAAAACATCACCCGCTGAAACGCGCCGCTCAGCGCCATCAGCCAGTTGGAGAACAAGCGCGCCATCTGCTCCTAAATCAAGGGCAACTCCCTCGACCGTTTCATTTGGCAGCCGTGCGACAACAGGTTTGCCAAGATCGCGAGCGCGGTCACGCCAGGCATCGCGAATAGGCTCGAAGCCCTGAGTAAGCCATTGGCCAATCCAGTGATCAAGATGAGCCAAAAGCCGATCCGCGGCTTCTTCCGGCTGCAAACGCTTCCCGCCCGCACTTTCCAAATCAATGGCATGCGGTGCCGCGTCGTGCGATTGCGGTGCCAGATTAACGCCCATGCCCAGCACCAGCCAGTCAACCCGCCCATCAGCGCCAGAAGCAGCCTCAGCCAGAATGCCCGAAAGCTTGCGATGCCCAATCAAGACGTCGTTTGGCCATTTGATGGTGAGCGGGGCTGTCGATGGCAGTACTTCGCGCGCCAGATCATAGACAGCGAGCGCTGCCACAAACCCAGCAGCAGCGGCAGCGGCGGGCTTCAATTGCGGGCGCAGCAGGATGGAGAGCGCTAGGTCATTACCGCCGGTAAACCACGCGCGGCCGCTTCGCCCCCTACCAGCTGTTTGTTCGCGAGCGATAATAGCGTATCCGTCAGGCTCGCCAGCGCGGGCGCGTCTCGCGGCTTCAGCATTCGTGCTGTCGATACTGTCCCGGGTCTCAAGGCGCCAGGTGTTTGGTAGGAATTGGTCGCCGGTGAAGGTCTGGAGGCTCAATTCTGGAACAGTTGCTGAGCCGCAGCGGTCGCTTCAGAAACAATGGGCCCTGGCAGCACGATAAACAGCAGGATCACAATCGTTGCAGCGCCCAGCACAATGCCAAGGTCCCGCGGCATAGGGCCTTCAAGCGGATCGTTCGCTTCATCAAAGTACATGACCTTGATCAGGCGAATGTAATAGAAGCAGCTGACCACACTGGCCAGAACGCCAACGACAGCCAGAATGTACAGATGCGCCTCAACAGCGGCTTGCAGTACATAAAGCTTGCCGAAGAACCCTGCGAGCGGCGGAATTCCAGCCATTGAGAACAAGATTGCGGCCAAGGCCAATGCCATTGCTGGGTGGGTACGGGATGCGCCGGCAAGATCATCAATGTCCTCAACGGCCTCGCCATCCCGGCGCATGGCAAGCACACAAGCAAAGGCAGCTAGGTTCATGAACAGATAAATAGCCGTATAAATCAACAACCCTCGCACGCCAATTTCAGACGCTGCCGCTAATCCGATCAACGCAAAGCCCACATGTCCGATAGAGCTATAAGCTAGCAGTCGTTTGATATTCCGCTGGGCAAGCGCGCCGAACGCGCCAACCACAACGGATATGCCCGCCAGCATCGCTACGACTTGGCTCCAGGATTCTGCCGCACCAACTAGGGGATCCGCCATAACGCGGGCGAAAAGCGCCAATGCTGCCGCTTTAGGCGCAGCGGCGAAGAAGGCGGTAATCGGCGTATCAGCCCCTTCATAGACATCAGGCGTCCACATATGGAATGGCGCGGCGGAGACTTTAAATGCGAGGCCCGCGATCAGGAACACAAGCCCGACAACAAGGCCGACGTTTGTCTCTGGTGCCGATAGAACTTGCTCGGCGATCATGTCGAAGCCGGTGTAGCCGGTATAGCCGTAAATCAGTGAGCAACCGTACAGCAGCATGCCGGAAGATAATGCACCCAACACGAAATACTTGAGGCCAGCTTCAGTCGCGCGCAAGGAATCCCTGCGGATTGCGGCAAGCACATAAAGCGAGAGGCTCTGCAATTCCAGGCCCATATAAAGCGAGATCAGGTCATTGGCCGAAACCATGAGCATCATGCCAAGTGCTGCAAAGAGCATCAGCACAGGTTGCTCAAAGCGCACAACGCCTGAAGCGTCACTTGGCGTTGCGCGGGCAGCCGCCATCACGGCCGTGGCAGAGGCACCAATAACGATCAGCGCCTTAGCAAAAGTCGCCAGTTTGTCGGAGATAAAGAGGCCGCCAAACGCAGGACCAGCAGGCATCATCAAGCCGATTATGAACACCGTTACAAGCGTCGCCGCGACTGCATAAGCCAGGGGTTTCGCCGCACGGTCACCAATAAACACGCCGATCATGAGGAATATCAGACCAGCACATGCTAGCAGTATTTCCGGGAGGAGAGGCATAGCCGCCATAATTCTAGCGTCCTCCAATCAACGCAGGGAAGCGAGCAGGGAACGAGCCTGGTCGCCAATGTCTTGCAAGCTGGATGCTGTGGAAACCGGCGCTCTTGAGAGCACCTCCGCCACAGCAGGCTGTATGCCATCCAGGAACGAAGCCGGGTATATGCCCATCCAAAGCACTAAGATCACCAAGGGCGTGAAAATAGCCGCTTCGCGCCAGGTGAGGTCGCTGATGGATTTGAGGTCATCATGTTCGAGCTTACCGAAGATAACGCGGCGATAGAGCATCAGCATGTATGCGGCACCCAAGATCAAGCCGGTAGCCGCCAACGCTGCAACCCAGGTATTCGCCAGGAACGCGCCAGCCAAAACCAGGAACTCACCGATAAAGCCGGATGTTCCGGGCAGGCCAACCGACGCCATGGTGAAGATCATCATGACAGCCGCATATTTCGGCATCCTATTTACCAGCCCGCCATAGCGAGAAATTTCGCGCGTGTGCATTCGATCGTAGACGACGCCAACACAGAGGAAGAGTGCGGCGGACACAATGCCGTGACTCAACATCTGGAAGACAGCACCCTCTACGCCTTGGGCATTGCCGGTAAAGATACCCAGCGTCACGTAGCCCATATGGGCTACGGATGAATAGGCAATCAGCTTCTTCATATCCTCTTGCGCGAGTGCGACAAGGGATGTGTAAACGATGGCAATGATGCTGAGCGCATAGACCATGTCCGAAAAATAGGCGGACGCATCAGGGAGCATAGGCAGCGAGAAACGAAGGAAGCCGTAGCCGCCCATCTTCAACAATACGCCAGCCAAAATGACTGATCCTGCAGTCGGTGCCTCAACGTGCGCGTCAGGCAGCCAAGTATGAACCGGCCACATCGGCATCTTGACGGAGAATGAGGCAAAGAACGCCAGCCAGAGCCATATCTGCAGCTCTGGATCAAAGTCAAATAGCATCGCTTCTTCGATAGAGGAACCGCCAACCTGAACGATCATCGCGATGATCGCGACCAGCATCAATACTGAGCCGAGCAGCGTGTAGAGGAAGAATTTAAACGATGCGTATATGCGTCGCTCACCGCCCCATACGCCGATGATCAAGAACATCGGGATCAGCACGCCTTCGAAGAAGACGTAGAAGGCTATCATATCCAGCGCACAGAACATGCCGACCATGAAGGTCTCCAGCGCTAAGAACGCCGCCATATATTCGCTAACGCGTTTATCAACAGATGTCCAAGAGGCCAGGATACAGATTGGTGTCAAGAAGGTGGAGAGCAGGACAAAATAGATCGAAATTCCATCAACACCCAAGCGGAAGGCGATGTTGAATTCCGGGAACCACTCATAGGTTTCCTTCATCTGGAAACCAGGGTTAGTTGGATCGAACTGCGCCCATACCAGAAGCGAGACGAGGAACACAAAGCTGGATGCCCAAAGGGCAACCCAACGGGCGTTCGATGCTTTCTCGTCGCCACGGGCAAAGAGCATAATCATCAGCGCGCCAACAAGCGGGCCGAAGGTGATGAGCGTTAGAAGGGGCGCGCCGGACACTTGGCTCAAGCTCCCTGCTGGAAGATGCGCCAGGCGACCAGGGCGACGACCCCCATCAACATGGCGAATGCATAATGATAAACATAGCCGGACTGAAGCTTGCTGGCTTTATCCGCCGCTCTCTTGGCTAGGGATGAGATGCCGTCTGGCCCAAAGCGGTCAATAATGCCAACGTCGCCGCGCTGCCAGAGCAGACGCGCCAATCGTTTAGCAGGGCGCACGAAAAGCCAGTCATAGGCTTCGTCAAAGTACCACTTGTTGAAGAAGAACTTATGCAGGCCTTCGAATACCTCAGCCGTTTTCTGCGGCAGGCTGGTGTCCTTGATATAGAATCTCCAAGCCAGAAAGATACCAAGCGCCGTCACAACAACCGGCAGCGCCTTCACCCAGAACGGCACGTGGTGCGCGTTGTCTATGATGTTGTGGCCTTCGCTATCCGCCAGGATAAAGATGGAGTCACCCCAGAATTCCTGGAAGTCATGGCCAACGAATGGTCCATATAGCGCTATGCCGGACACGACGGCACCGAAAGCCAATACATAGAGTGGCCAAAGCATGACAGCTGGCGATTCATGCACATGCGCCATAACTTTCTCATCAGCGCGCGGCTGACCGTGGAATGTCATGAATAACAGGCGCCATGAATAGAATGCGGTCATACATGCGGCCGCAATCCCGAAGATAAACGCCAGCATTCCAGGCACCGACCCAGCCGCATAGGCTACCTCCAAGATCATGTCTTTGGAGTAGAAGCCTGCAAAACCGATCAGGGCAGGAATACCAACGCCCGCGAGCGCCAGACTACCGATCCACATCAAAATGTAGGTCTGTTTGATGTGGTTGCGGATGCCGCCCATGTTCCGCATGTCCTGTTCGTCTGACATGGCGTGAATCACGGAACCAGCGCCAAGGAACAGGAGCGCCTTGAAGAATGCATGTGTCGTTAGGTGGAACATGGCGGCGGGATATGCAGATAGGCCAACCGCGAAGAACATGTAGCCAAGCTGAGAACAAGTCGAATAGGCGATAACACGCTTGATATCGAACTGCGTCAGACCGACGGTCGCGGCAAAGAACGCCGTGAACGCCCCAATCATCGTTACAAACACCATCACGTTGGGGGCGTATTCAAAGATTGGCGACAGGCGGCAGACCATGAAGACGCCTGCCGTGACCATGGTAGCAGCATGGATTAGTGCGGAGACTGGTGTTGGGCCTTCCATCGCGTCCGGCAGCCAGGTGTGTAAACCTAGTTGGGCCGATTTCCCCATAGCGCCGATGAACAGCAGTAGACAGAGGATTTCAAGCGCTGGCAGGTCTAGGCCCAGAAACTGCAGCCGCGCTTCTGTGTGCTGCGGAACGGCGCTGAAGATAGAGCCGAACGAGACTGTTTCGAACAACAAGAATATGCCAAAGATGCCGAGCGCGAAGCCAAAGTCACCAACGCGGTTGACGATAAATGCCTTCATAGCGGCTGCATTGGCTGCAGGACGGTCGTACCAGAAGCCGATCAACAGGTAGGAACAAACGCCCACACCTTCCCAGCCAAAGAACATCTGGACCAGGTTATCGGCAGTCACGAGCATCAGCATCGCGAACGTAAACAGCGATAGATACGCCATGAAGCGCGGCTTCGAGTGATCGTGGCTCATGTAGCCGATGGAATACACGTGCACACAAGCGGATATGATTGTGACGACGCACATCATCACAACAGATAGCGTGTCGAAACGCAGACTCCACGCGGCTTCAAAGCTGCCGCTATCGATCCAACGGAATAGCTGGACCGTCCGCGGATCATGGCCAAGTGCGATATCGATAAACGCGACGATGGAGATAACAGCGGCCAGCATAAGGCCGCCAGCGGTCACATACTGTGCGCCGCGATCTCCAAGCCTGCGATTACCAAGCCCGGCAACAAGCGCTCCCAGGAGCGGCAGGAAAATTGCGATGACATAAAGGGCGTTCATTGAATCAATTAGCCCTTCATCATGCTGACGTCTTCAACCGCGATGGAGCCACGGTTGCGGAAGTAGACGACCAGAATTGCAAGGCCGATTGCAGCTTCAGCCGCTGCAACGGTCAAGATGAACATGGCGAAGGCCTGCCCGGCGAGATCACCATTGAATGACGAAAACGCCACCAGATTGATGTTCACTGCCAGCAGCATCAGTTCGATCGACATAAGGATGACGATGACGTTCCGGCGGTTCAGGAAAATTCCGAAAATGCCGAGCGTGAATAGGATCGCCGCGACGCCAAGGTAATGTACGAGCCCGATAATCATTGTGCGCCCCCGCCCAGCGGTACTTTCACGACTTCGACTGCACCATCAGGTGTACGCGCCAACTGGTCTGCGATCTTCTGTTTACGCACGCCAGGCCGGCTGCGGAGGGTAAGAACAATCGCACCGATCATGGCAACCAACAGAACGAGGCCAGCTATTTGGAAGAGAATGAAATAGTTCGTGTACATGATCTGCCCGAGCGCCCTAGTATTCTCGACCACTTCATGGGGTGGGGTCGGTAATGCGCCGCCAATAACCGCACCTTCGCCTAGCGTCATCCCGCCAACCACGACGAAAAGTTCGGCCAGCAGGGCTGCGCCCACCAATCCACCAACAACGACATAGCGCGCCGCACCTGCGCGAAGTTCCTGGAAATTCACGTCCAGCATCATCACGACAAACAGGAACAGAACAGCAACAGCGCCCACGTAAACAACAACCAACGCCATAGCCAGGAATTCAGCACCTAACAGCACGAACAGCCCGGCAGCGTTAAAGAACGCCAGGATTAGGAACAACACCGCGTGAACGGGGTTGCGCGCGGTCACTACCATAGCGCCAGCCACCACGGCGACCGTGGCGAACAAGTAGAAACATAATGCGGCGACAGTCATCCGATCATCCCTTTGGGCATCCAGATCCCCCCTTTGGGCGCGCAGTAAGCGCGTCCTGCAGGCTTATCAGCGGTACGGCGCGTCTTGCGCCAGGTTCTTGGCAATGGCGGTTTCCCAGCCGTCGCCGTTATCCAGAAGCTTCTGCTTATTGTACATCAGCTCTTCGCGGGTTTCAGTCGCGAATTCGAAATTCGGGCCTTCGACGATAGCGTCCACCGGGCAGGCTTCTTGGCAGAAACCGCAGTAAATGCACTTCGTCATATCGATATCGTAGCGGGTCGTGCGGCGGCTACCGTCTTCGCGTGGCTCGGCCTCAATCGTGATCGCTTGCGCTGGGCAAATCGCTTCACACAGCTTGCAGGCAATGCACCTTTCTTCGCCATTGGGATATCGGCGCAGCGCATGCTCGCCTCGGAAGCGCGGGCTCAACGGGCCTTTTTGGTATGGGTAGTTTAACGTGACTTTGCGCTTGAACATGTATTTGAACGTAAGGGCCATGCCGGAAACAAGTTCCGCCAGGAGAAAGCTTCGGGCCGCGCGATTAATAGACGCCATGGTCTTTAGTCCTCTCCCTACAATCTAATTTTTTGGCAGCCAGTCAAACATGACCAGCGCGCCTGCGGTGAGGGCGACCCATAGCAGCGAGAATGGCAGGAATATTTTCCAGCCAAGCCTCATCAATTGGTCGTAGCGATAACGCGGGAACGTTGCGCGCACCCATAAGAAGCAGAAAAGAATGAATGCCGTTTTGGCCGCAAACCAGAAAACGCCTGGAATCCAGTTGAACGGCGCGATGTCAATAATCGGCAACCAACCACCCAGGAAGAGCGTCACAGTCATGCCGCTCATCAGGATCATGTTGGCGTATTCGCCAAGAAAGAACAGCGCGAACGTCATAGCCGAATATTCAACGTTGTAGCCAGAGACAAGCTCCGCTTCCGCTTCTGGCAGATCGAACGGCGCACGGTTAGTTTCCGCCAGTGCCGATACGAAGAAGATCACAAACATCGGGAACAATGGAATGCAGTACCAGAGGCCCTTTTGCGCTAGCACGATGTTGGTCAGGTTCAGTGACCCGACACAGAGCAGGACCGTTATGATCACGAAGCCGATAGAGACCTCGTAGGATACCATCTGCGCGGCGGACCGAAGTGCGCCCAAGAACGGATATCGGGAATTTGAGGCCCAGCCTGCGATAATGATTCCGTAAACCCCAAGCGATGAAATGGCGAACAGATACAACACACCGACATTGATATTCGCGACCGCCCAACCTTCATCCACTGGAATAACCGCCCATGCCACGAATGCGAGAATGAACGTCAGGATCGGTGCCATAATGAACAGCGCTGCGTTGGCACCAGCCGGAATAATGGTTTCTTTGGTCAGTAGCTTCAGGCCGTCAGCAATTGGCTGTAGCAGCCCAAATGGACCGACCACATTTGGGCCGCGCCGCAACTGCATGGACGCTATGACTTTACGTTCCGCCAACGTGAGATACGCGACGGCACCCATCAACGGCAAAACTGTCGCCAGAATATGCGCGACGATGATGATCGTCGGCCAGGCATATACGCTCCAGAAGCTATCCATGGGCTTCGGCCTGCTTTTCAGCGGCAGTCCCGAATTCGGCGGTACATTTTGCCATAGTTGGGCTCGCGCGGGAAATCGGATCAGTCATGTAGAAATTTTGCACAGGGCTAACGAACGGAGCAGAATCTAGAGCGCCTTCTATGCCAAACGCGCCCCATTCACCAGGGGCTTGAGCGTCTAAATCACCAAGGACAGGACACACGGCTTCCATCGCTTCCCGCAGGCCACGGAGATCATTGTAGGGCAACGTGGCATCCATAACGCCGGAAAGCGCACGAAGGATTGACCAATCCTCACGGCCATCACCAGGCGGGAACACGGCGCGTTGGCTGCGTTGCGCCCGGCCTTCCATATTCACATAGGTGCCACTTTTCTCAGGATACGCTGCACCTGGCAGAATTACATCCGCGGCATGGGCACCGGCATCACCAAGCGCGCCCTGATAAATCACGAAAGCATTCTGAAGTCTGCTCGCATCAAATTCATCAGCGCCAAGGAGGTAGACCGTTTCAATATTGCCCGATTCGGTGCCAGCCATAATGCCTTCGATATCCATACCGTCCTCACCCGGCACAAAGCCAAGATCAAGGCCGCCAACACGGCTGGCTGCAGTGTGTAGAATGCCAAAGCCGTTCCAATCATCGTTGACTGTGCTCAGCGCACGAGCTTTCGCCAACACCGCAGCGCCATCGGCTCGCACCAGCGCACCGGCGCCCACCAGCACCATCGGGCGCTCGGCACCGACAAGGAAATCTGCCGCTTTGTCTAAGCCGTATGGCCCATCGCGTAGGTGTTCAGTTTTGTAGGTTTGGTGGCCGACCTGACCAATCACGCCAACCTTAAATCCACCCTGAAGCCAACGCTTGCGGATGCGCGCGTTAAACACCGCCGCCTCGACCTTGGGGTCCGCACCAATCAGTAACAGCCGATCGGCAACTTCAACGCCAGCGAGGCCAGCGTTCAGGATATATGCGCCGCGTGGAGCAGAACCTTCGATCTTCATGCCGTCCTGGCGGCATTCAAGATGCGCACCTTCGAACAGGGATTTAGCTGCGAACATGGTTTCGCAATCCGTCTGATCGCCAGCAATCACGGCCAATTTGCCCGGGTCCGTTGCTTTGATCTTATCCGCGACAACGCGAATGGCAGCGTCCCAAGTGCTAGGCTTCAGCTTGCCATCAGCGCCGCGTACATAGGGCTTATCGAGGCGCTGGCGTTTGAGGCCGTCAACTGCGAAACGAGATTTATCGGACAGCCACTCTTCATTGACGTCCTCATGCAGGCGCGGCAGCACGCGGAGCACTTCGGGCCCGCGCGCATCAATGCGGATGTTCGTTCCGACCGCGTCCATCACATCAATCCCTTCAGTCTTCTGCAGCTCCCAAGGGCGCGCGACGAAGGCATAAGGTTTGGACGTCAATGCGCCAACGGGGCACAAGTCAATGATATTACCGGAGAGTTCAGATGCGATACCGTCTTCCAGCGTCGAAATTTCCATATGCTCGCCACGGCCAAGCGCGCCAATAGCAGGAACGCCGGCAACCTCATCCATGAAACGGACACAGCGGGTGCAGTGGATGCACCGGGTCATGATGGTCTTGACCAGAGGGCCCATATATTTATCGACGACAGCGCGCTTGTTTTCTTCAAAGCGGCTGCCGGATACGCCATAGCCCATGGCCTGGTCTTGCAAATCGCACTCACCACCCTGGTCGCAAATCGGACAATCTAGCGGGTGGTTGATTAGCAACATTTCCATCACACCTTTGCGGGCATGCTGGACCATAGGTGAATCCGTGAATACTTCCATATTTTCGCCAGCCGGCATCGCGCAGGACGCTGCCGGTTTTGGCGGGCCGGGCTTGATTTCAACCAAGCACATCCGGCAGTTGCCCGCGATGGACAGACGGTCGTGATAACAGAACCGCGGAATTTCCTTACCCGCTTCTTCACAAGCCTGCAGCACTGTGGCGCCGGCAGGAACCTCGACTTCTACGCCGTCAACTTTAAGCTTTGGCATCTCCCGCCCCCCTACGCCGCCGCCCGCTGACGCGCGAGAATACGTTTTTCAAGCTCCGGCCGGAAATGACGCAATAGGCCCTGGATCGGCCAGGAGCCGCCATCGCCATGGGCGCAGATTGTATGGCCTTCAATTTCCTTCGTGACCTGATGGAGCATATCAATCTCCTCCATCCGGGCATCGCCCGTCACCATGCGGTTCATCACGCGGTTGACCCAGCCAAAACCCTCGCGGCACGGCGTGCACTGGCCGCAGCTCTCATGCATATAAAAATATGAGAGACGCGCGATGGCTTTCACAAGGTCCGTCGATTTATCCATCACGATAACGGCTGCCGTACCAAGCCCGCTTTGGACATCTTTCAGCGCGTCGAAGTCCATAAGCACGTCGTCACAAATGTCTTTCGGCAGGATTGGTGTAGACGACCCACCTGGGATGACGGCCAGCAGATTATCCCATCCGCCGCGCACGCCGCCCGCATGATTTTCGATCAACTCCCGTAGCGGGATGCTCATCGCTTCTTCGACATTACATGGCGTATTTACGTGGCCAGAAATGCAGAATACTTTAGTGCCCGCATTATTCTCACGGCCAAAGCTGGAGAACCATGTGGCACCGCGGCGCAAAATTGTTGGAGCGGCTGCAATCGTCTCAACGTTGTTGACCGTTGTCGGGCGGCCATAGAGGCCAGCCATAGCCGGAAATGGCGGCTTCAGGCGTGGTTGGCCCTTTTTGCCTTCCAGGCTTTCGATCAGCGCCGTTTCTTCGCCGCAGATATATGCGCCAGCGCCCCGATGCAGATACAGATCGAAATCATAACCGGAGCCGCAAGCGTTCTTGCCGATCAATCCCGCATCATAGGCTTCAGCAATGGCTGCGTCGACGACTTCGGCTTCGTTGTGAAATTCGCCACGGATGTAGATATATCCAGCGGTCGCCCCTATTGCGACACCGGCGATCAAGCAACCCTCAATGAGCTTGTGCGGATCATTCCGCATCATATCGCGGTCTTTACAGGTGCCGGGCTCGCCCTCATCCGCATTCACAACAAGGTACCGCGGCAAACCGTCATCATTCTTGGGCATGAAGGACCATTTAAGGCCCGTCGGGAAACCAGCGCCGCCGCGGCCACGTAGGCCAGAAGCTTTCATTTCTTCCACGATCCAGTCGCGGCCCTTCAGGATGATGTCCTTCGTGCCATCCCAATCACCGCGTTTTTTCGCAGCGTCGAGATTCCACGGCTGTTCGCCGTAAAGGTTCGTGAAGATGCGGTCTTCAGCTTTGAGCATGGACTAGCCCCTACTTCCGGTTCACGCTTTGGCGGGCTCGGAACCACGGCGGCCGTTTTGCGACCCCTGTTCCGGCGTCTCGCCTTTAGCGAAGGCTTCCAGGATGCGCGTCGTCGATGCGGCATCCAGATCCTCATAATAATCATCGTCGATTTGGATCATTGGCGCGTTCACACATGCACCGAGGCATTCAACCTCATGCAAAGAGAACTTGCCGTCCTCAGTCACCTGGTCAAAGCCAATACCGAGATGGTCTTTACAGGCCTTAACAACATCATCAGAGCCGCGCAGCCAGCAAGGTGTTGTCGTGCAGACCTGTACTTTATGCAGACCTTTCGGGGCCAGGAAGTACATCGTGTAGAAGGTCGCGACTTCCCAGACACGTATGGACGGCATTTCCAACCGGTCAGCAATCATTTCAATCGCAGCACAAGGGATCCAGCCACCATGCTGACGCTGCGCCAAATCAAGTAGCGGCATCACCGCTGATTGCTTTTTGCTGTCAGGATATTTGGCAATAATCACATTGGCGCGCGCATCATGTTCTGCATCGAAAGCAAACGTCTTCGGCTGCAGATCATGCGGCGCAATATCCAGGCCGCTCATCGATCGACCTCCCCGAAGACGATATCCATAGATCCGAGGATCGCGACACTATCCGCAAGCATGTGGCCTTTGGAGCAAAATTCCATGGCCTGCAAATGCGCAAATCCGGGTGCACGAATTTTGCAGCGGTAAGGCTTATTAGTGCCGTCGGAGACCAAATACACCGCGAACTCACCCTTCGGCGCTTCAACAGCAGTATAGGTTTCACCTTCTGGCACGTGGAAGCCTTCGGTGTAGAGCTTAAAGTGATGGATCAGCGCTTCCATCGAACGCTTCATCTGCCCACGATCCGGCGGTGCGATCTTGCCGTCTTCGGTCATCACTGGGCCATCCGGCATCTGTTCGATGCACTGGCGGATGATTTTTAGGCTCGCGGCCATTTCCTCAACCCGGCAGACATAGCGATCATAGCAATCGCCGTTTTTGCCGATGGGAATATCAAAATCCACTTGATCGTAGGCGTCGTAAGGCTGTGCGCGACGGAGATCAAATGCAACGCCGGAGCCACGCAACATCGGGCCGGTAAAGCCCCAATCCAGCGCCTCTTTTTCAGTAACAACACCGATACCAACGGTGCGCTGCTTAAAGATACGATTGCCGTCCAGCAATGAGCGCATATCGTCGACAAATGCCGGGAATTGATCACACCATGCAAGAATATCTTCCAGCATGCCCGCCGGCACATCCTGATGAACGCCACCGGGGCGGAAATAAGCAGCATGCAGGCGAGCGCCCGAGACGCCTTCGTAGAATTCCATCAGCTTTTCGCGCTGCTCGAAGCCCCAGAGCATCGGCGTCATCGCACCTACGTCCATCGCAAAAGCCGTGATGTTCAGCAGGTGGTTCAGGATTCGGCTGATTTCAGCGAACAGCACACGCAAATATTGGCCGCGAGGCGGTGGTGCGATGCCCATAAGCTTCTCGACGCCCAGGGCATAAGCATGCTCTTGGCTCATCGGTGCCACGTAATCCAGGCGATCAAAATACGGTAATGCCTGAAGGTAGGTTTTGTACTCAATCAGCTTTTCCGTGCCGCGATGCAGCAGGCCGATATGGCTGTCGATGCGCTCAACAATCTCGCCGTCGAGCTCCATCACCATGCGCAGCACGCCGTGGGCAGCAGGATGCTGCGGCCCAAAATTGATGGTGTAATTTTTGATATGCGCTTCGGCCATGGTCCTGCCTTAGTCCGCTTGTTTTGCGGGGGCATCTTCGGCTTTCTCATCGCCCGGCAGGTGGCGCTCGGCACCTTCCCATGGGCTCAAGAAATCAAAGCTGCGGAATTCTTGGGTGAGTTTCACAGGTTCGTAGATAACCCGCTTTTGCTCGTCGTCGTACCGAACTTCAACATATCCTGTCATCGGAAAATCTTTGCGTAACGGATGGCCTTCGAATCCATAGTCCGTCAGCAGACGTCGAAGGTCCGGGTGGTCGGAAAAGAACACGCCGTACATGTCCCACACTTCGCGCTCGAACCAATTGGCGGCAGCGAATAAATCTGAGACTGTTGGCACAGCTGTATCTTCATCAGTGTTAATTTTAACACGAACGCGATGGTTTTGGCGCACGCTCAGTAGATTATAAATGACCTCAAACCGTTCCGGACGGTCTGGGAAATCAACGCCGCAGACATCCAGCAGGATCTTGAAGTCACATGCGCTGTCGTCCCGCAGGAACGTCAAAACTTTGACGATATCATCGCTACGCACAGTCAATATCAGTTCGCCCAAGCGAATGTTTTGCGCCTGAATATCATCGCCCAGCTGTTCAGCGATATGTTCCGCCAGTTCTTGCACCGCTTAAGACTCCCCAATCCGCTTCGAACCTGTGATCAGATAGGTCATCAGCGCAAAATCGTGCCGGTGCGTTTGATCTTTTTCTGCAATTGCAGAATGCCGTAGAGCAGTGCTTCAGCCGTTGGCGGGCAGCCGGGCACATAGATGTCTACCGGTACAATCCGGTCACAGCCGCGCACCACGGAATAGCTGTAGTGGTAATACCCGCCGCCATTGGCACAGGATCCCATAGAAATAACCCAGCGTGGTTCCGCCATCTGGTCATAGACCTTACGGAGCGCGGGCGCCATTTTGTTTGTCAGAGTACCAGCGACAATCATCACATCGGACTGGCGCGGGCTTGGACGGAAGACAACGCCAAACCGATCCAAATCGTAGCGTGAGCAGGCCGTATGCATCATTTCAACGGCGCAACAGGCAAGGCCGAACGTCATCGGCCAGAGCGAGCCAGACCGCGCCCAGTTCACCAGGCCGTCAAGGTTGGCTACGACAAAGCCTTTATCCTCAAGCTCACCGGTTACGCCCTTTATAATAGCGTCTTGATCAGCGCCAGGGCCAACAACGGGTCCAGATTGCGTGTCCATCACTCCCATTCGAGCGCGCCCTTTTTCCATTCGTAGATAAAGCCGATGGTCAGAATGCCGAGAAACGCCATCATCGACCAGAACCCGAATACGCCAATGTCCCCAAGCGCAACCGCCCAAGGAAACAGGAAAGCGACTTCAAGATCGAAGATGATAAACAGAATGGCGACCAGATAGAACCGAACGTCAAATTTACCGCGGCTGTCAGAAAACGCTTCGAATCCACACTCATAGGCCGACACCTTCTCAGGATCCGGCTTTTGGCGCGCTATAATGAATGAGGCTGTCACTGCAGCCAATGCGATACCGCCTGCGATCCCGAAGAATATCAGGATCGGCAAATATTCGATCAGCAGGTTTTCCAACCCGGCCATGCTGGCCCCCCTGGCATGGGCGACTCACCGGCGAGCCTACCCCTAAACTGGGCGGCACTTTAGTCAGCCAGCGCGCCATGTGCAATCGACGCTTTGCCACAGATCAAAACATTCTCAATTAAGCGCCCATAAAAACGGCCCGAGACATCATTTGAGCCTATACAAACCCAGGCTAAGCCATTAGCGCCCTTATGCTAAGCGCGCCGATCTGCCATTGTAAGAAACAGCGTAAGCAACGGGGGGTTTTGACAGATATGACGGACACAAAACTTCCCGTTTGCGAGAGCGGTGAATACCTGGACGCCAACCCCGATTGCTATTTGGAGTATTCCGCCTGAAAGGTCGCCAATATCAGCATGATGTTGAAAAGTAGGACGCATGTGGGGCACCTGCACTATTTTAGCAAAGATACAGCGCTCGCGACGCTCCGCGGCAGAAGCTATGAAATCAAAGCGTGGCAGTTTAAAGACAGCTCACAGCATGCGGACCGGTCTTCCAGGCCGCTCCGCACCCGCATCTTAAACCTGCCACGGCGGATGATGTTTTCAACAGCGCCTGAAACGACTGCGCTGCTAATGAGCGAATATAGCCAGCTTATTCTAACGGAATCGACATCCCGCTAATCTGACTGACGGCGCTATGCGCGATTCATCCCCAGGCGTGATTTCGCCGTGCCGTTGACTCCATCCAGCACCGCATTACGGTGAAGCAAATAGCTTTCGATCCCCGCCGGGAGAGAACGTATTCTGGCTGCAAGCCTGAAAGCGTCGCCGAAGGAGCAACCGCCCCGGAAACTCTCAGGCAAACGGACCGCGGGATGAGGCTACTCTGGAAAGCGGGCGCGCAAGATGCGCCCCACCGAAGATGCAACCTGCGCCCCGCCAATTTGGTGTGTGGAGAATCTTTCAGGTTCCGATGACAGAGGGGGGTGACAGGCTTGCCGGCACTTGCCGCAAGACCGTTGCACTCTTGCGCATAGGGAACCTGACGATGAGCGACAGCGAAGACCTTCTAAAAACCCCGCTTTATGACCTCCATGTCCACTTGGGCGGTAAAATGGTTGGCTTCACCGGCTACAACATGCCTTTGCAATATGCAGACGGCATTATAGCGGAACATAAATGGTGCCGCGAAAATACAGGCCTCTTCGACGTATCCCATATGGGCCAGGTTAAATTATCCGGCGGTGACGCGGCGATGGCGCTCGAAGCGCTTGTTCCAGGTGACATCCAGGGTCTTGGCGTGAACCAGCAGCGATACACCCTGTTCACAAACGCAGACGGCGGCGTGCTGGATGATCTGATGGCACTGAACCGTGGCGACCATTTAATGCTGGTGGTGAATGCGGCCTGCAAACATCAGGACATTGCGCACCTGGAAGCGCATTTGAACAGTATTGAGGTGGAATATTTACCGAACCGTGCCCTCCTGGCCCTGCAAGGCCCAAAAGCAGCCGCTGTGCTGGCGAAGCACGCACCGGAAGTCGCGAATATGCCGTTCATGTCCGCAATCGACATCACCCTCGCTGGCGCTGAATGCCTCGCAACCCGATCCGGATATACAGGCGAGGATGGCTTTGAGATTGCTATGGCCAGCGACGCGGCGGAAGACATCGCGAACCTGCTGCTGGCGGATGACGCAGTGCGGCCCATAGGATTGGGTGCCCGCGATTCGCTCAGGCTTGAAGCCGGCCTTTGCCTTTATGGCCACGATTTGGATGAGACCATCTCCCCGGTCGAGGCTGGTCTGCGGTGGACCATTCCGAATCATCGGCGCGAAGGTGGCGGGTTCCTAGGCGCTGAGCGCATTCAACGAGAACTAGCTGAAGGCCCCTCACGTAGCCGTGTTGGCATCAAGCCACAGGGCCGCGTTTTAGCGCGTGAAGGCGTCAAAATTGCCAAGGACGGCGCGGTTATCGGCACAGTCACCAGTGGTGGGTTCGGGCCGAGCAGCGACCATCCCGTTGTCATGGGCTACGTCTCAAACGGTAAAACCGGGGACGCTGTAGACCTTATGGTTCGCGGCCGGGCCAGGCCTGCCCAAATCGTCAAAATGCCATTCCATCCGCACCGGTATTACCGGGGCTAAAACTGTTTCTAGCGAAGGAGAGCCAATCCATGGCTGATCTATATTACACCGAAGAACACGAATGGGTCCGCGTGGAGGGCGATGTCGCGGAGTGCGGCATCAGCAATTTTGCGCAAGAACAATTGGGCGACGTTGTTTTCGTTGATCTCCCTGAAATGGGCCGTGAGGTTGCGCAAAATGACGAATGCGCCGTTGTCGAATCCGTGAAAGCGGCAAGTGACATCTACGCGCCCGTTTCCGGTGAAATTATCGCTGCTAATGACACCCTGGAAGGCAACCCAGGCCTCGTGAACAGCAACGCCATGGATTACGGCTGGTTCTTCAAAATCAAACTGTCTGACCCAAGCGAGCTAGAAAACCTGATGGACACCGACGAATACACCGTGTTCTGCAAAGGCTGAAGGGCTTGTCTTCGTAACCGGTAGCCTCCCCACCCTGTCCCTCTCCCCCTGCTGGAGAGCGAGGAGAATGCGAGGCGGCGTTTGCTTCGGAACTCCTGGTCCCCAACGGGGTGATAGGCGAGGTTTGGGGGGTACCGGCCACCGGAACCAAATGTTCGAATAGCGAAGGAAAAACTCATGCGCTATCTCCCCCTGACTGACCATGACCGCAGCGACATGCTAGCGACCATCGGTGCTAGGGCCATCGAAGACCTGTTCGTCGATGTGCCGAATGCGGGATTGCTAGATACGCCCGTTGATTTGCCCAAAGCCCAGGGAGAAATGGCGGTCGAGCGTGCCCTCGGGCGCATGGCCGCAAAGAATATCTCGGCAGGCTCTGTCCCCTGCTTTATCGGTGCTGGGGCCTACCGCCACCACGTGCCGGCAACTGTCGATTATTTGATCCAGCGCGGCGAATTCCTAACCGCATACACGCCCTATCAGCCGGAAATCGCGCAAGGCACGCTGCAGGTATTGTTTGAGTTCCAAACGCAAGTGGCGTTGCTGCTGGGCATGGATGTCGCGAATGCCTCTATGTATGACGGGGCCACGTCTGCGGCAGAGGCGGCGCTCATGGCGAACCGTGTAACGCGCCGTGAAAGCATTATCGCATCCGGCAATCTGCATCCTCACTACCGGGATTCCATTGGCACCCTGGCCGAACAGACAGGCTTTGGCTTTGGTACCGGAGCACCCTCGCCCTCCAGGCCAGACATCGACGCCCTGATTGCCAAGATCGACAAGACGACCAGTGCCGTGGTTGTTCAGTATCCAGATGCGTTCGGCCACATCACGGACCTGACGCCGTTGGCGGACGCCGCCCATGCCGCAGGCGCGCTGATGATCGTTGCGACAACAGAAATCGCCTCTATGGGTGTGCTGACGCCACCCGGCGAAATGGGCGCAGATATTGCCGTCGCAGAAGGCCAATCCTTCGGCAACCCTTTGAACTTCGGCGGGCCCCATGTCGGCCTGTTCGCTTGCCAGGAGAAACTAACACGGCAGATGCCTGGTCGGCTCTGTGGCGAAACAGTTGATGCGGAAGGCGTTCGAGGCTTCGTGCTGACACTTTCAACGCGGGAACAACATATCCGCCGCGCCAAAGCGACTAGCAATATCTGCACCAATTCTGGCCTCTGCGCGCTCGCATTCTCTATCCATATGTCTTTGCTCGGCGAAGCAGGCGTCAATGGCCTTGCAACCTTAAACCATGCCCGCGCCAGCCAAGCGGTCGAGCGGCTGAACGCGATGGATGGGATAGATGTGCTCACACCAGCCTTCTTCAACGAATTTGCCGTGCGCCTATCTAACCCAGCCGCAGCAGTGGTCGAAGCGGCTGCCGCTAAAGATGTGTTGGCGGGCGTTCCCGCCTCAAGGCTCTGGCCAGAGGCTAAGGGCCTGGAGAACGTCCTGCTCGTCGCCGTAACTGAAACCAATACCGACGAAGACCTGGACGCCTTGATAAGCGTACTTGGGGAGATCGCGTGATGATGAATAATGAAGGCCGCCCAACCCGCCCCGCTGCCGCTAATTACTATAGTGACGCAAGCAGCGCGCCCAATACATTTTCTGGCGCCCGAGCCCTGGAACAGCACGAACCGCTGATCTTTGAACGCAGCAATCTAGGCACTGTCGGCGTGGATCTCCCGGACGCGCCAGAAGCACCAAACCGCCTCGGCGCGCTCGCTCGGAAAGGCGCACTTGGTCTGCCGGAACTTTCGGAGCCGCAGGTGGTACGCCACTACACCCGCCTCAGCCGTATGAATTACGGCATTGATACAGGTCTCTTTCCGCTTGGCTCCTGCACCATGAAGCACAATCCGCGACTAAACGAGCGTATGGCCCGCCTGCCAGGGTTCGCGGACCTACATCCAATGCAACCCGTCTCCACCGTACAGGGCGCATTGGAAGTGATGCAGCAGGTTAAGCACTGGCTTTCCGTGCTAACCGGCATGCCTGCAGTCGCACTCCCGCCAGGTGCGGGTGCTCATGGCGAGCTTTGCGGGATGATGGCTATTAAATCCGCCATTGAAGCGCGCGGCGAAGCGGACCAGCGTCGCCGTGTTTTGGCCCCTGCTTCCGCCCATGGGACCAACCCTGCGACGGCGGCGATGCTAGGCTTCACCGTGGACGAAATCCCCGAAAATGAACGCGGTCGTGTTGATCTGAAGGCGTTTGAGGAAAAGCTGGGCCCGGATGTCGCCGGGATCATGCTGACCAACCCAAATACCTGCGGCGTGTTCGAAACCGATATCAAAGCCATCGCCGACGCTATCCACGCCGTCGGTGGGTATTTCTACTGTGACGGTGCCAATTTCAACGCCATCGTCGGGCGCGTTCGCCCAGGCGACCTTGGCGTCGACGCCATGCATATTAACCTGCATAAAACTTTCTCCACCCCACATGGCGGCGGTGGTCCTGGCTCTGGGCCTGTCGTGTTCTCAGAAGCATTGGCGCCTTTTGCACCGTTGCCCTGGGTTACAGGCGATACCGCTTCTGGCTATGACCTGATGGAAGAAGCTTCCGGCGATGCGGCCGAAAGCTTTGGCCGCATGAAAGGCTTCCACGGCCAGATGGGTATGTTCGTGCGCGCACTTGCCTACATGATGAGCCATGGATCAGACGGCCTGATGCAGGCCTCTAGCGATGCCGTGCTTTCCGCCAACTACCTGAAAGCCCGACTTGAGGACTTTATGACTGCACCTTACGGCGATGGCCCCTGCATGCATGAAGCGTTGTTTGATGACACGTTCCTGAATGGCACAGGCATCACCACGCTCGACTTTGCGAAAGCGATGATCGACGAAGGCTATCACCCAATGACGATGTATTTCCCGCTCGTCGTCCACGGCGCGATGCTAATTGAGCCGACAGAAAGCGAAAGCAAGGAAGCCCTCGACCGGTTTGCGGATACGCTGCGTTTCCTGGCTGAACAGGCCAAAGCAGGCGATAGGGAACGCTTTATCCAAGCCCCTCGCTATGCGCCACGTCGCAGGTTGGATGAAACAAAAGCTGCGCGGAAGCCTATCCTGCGCTGGAAACCTGATGTTCCCTCGGCTGAGGCGGCGGAATAATGCGGCTGGGGTTTGTAGTTAACTGCATGCCCCCTCACCCTGCCCTCCCCCCCGTTAGGGGGCGAGGGTTCTAAAAGCAAACTAGGCGGCCTCTGTGAGGGGCTCCTCACTATCCAACGGGAGAAGAGGGATCTGGGTGAGGCGGAATTCCGCCACCAAAACCAAACCCATCAATCAATCAGCTTCAATGCAGCGTGGTTAAACGCATCTGCCCGCTCATACATCGCCCAATGACCAGCATCTGCGACGACTTCGAACCCGGCAAAACCCTTCATACCGCTAAGGAATTCGTGTCGATCAGCTAAGTACGGATAGGCTGTAGAATCATACTCACCCCAAATGCCGGAAATGGCGCAGTTTAGCGCTGGCAGCTTCTCCACCAATGAAGGCAAGCGGCTAATCCAGCGGCTTTTGGTGACGGCACGGGTGGTATTAATCACCTGCATATGCAGCGCTGTGGCATCTATAGCTTCGGGATCGCGCACCATCAGAAGTTCAAGATTACGGCGCGCGAGATGGCGGATCGCCAGGCCGTCCATATCCCGCCGGAATGCAGCAAGCGGCAGGAACTCAGACCGGCGAAGCCCCATGCCGCCTGCCCCTACAAGGGTGAAACTATGCAGCCGGTCACCCAGATGCGGTGCAGTATATCCTCCGATGACAGAGCCGAACGAAAAACCCATCAGCCGGGCCTGTTCGCCATCTGGCAGAAAGCTGAGTATGCCCGCGGCGACATGCTTACCGATATCATCCGGGTCGCGGCGGTCCGGCGGCGGGTCGCTATCGCCGAGGCCTGGGATATCGCCCGCATACACGGTGAACTTCTCAGACAGCGCCTCGACATTGCGGATCCAATGCACCCAGGAGCCATAGCCGCCGTGAAGCATGAACAGCGGGGGTTTGCCGGACCCACGACCCCAGCACCGCCAAGCCATGCCACCATCGGGCAAGGGCGTCGTCAGTGCCTCGCTTTTGTCCGCAACGCGCTGAATTGCGGCCTCGGCTTCTGCGGTCAAAGCGTCTCTTACGATGAAGCGTTCTTCTACGGCGGGCATGGGCTTTAAACATCTCATTCCATTCGGGCGGCAATCCGGTAATATTGAACCTTAAATACGATTAACGCCACCAGGATTTAGCCAATGTTTTATGATGACCCACGCAATCATGGCCTCAAGTTCAGCCCCTTCAAGGCGCTTGTCGCCCCGCGCCCCATCGCCTGGGTTTCCAGCCAGGACCCGGACGGCAACTTGAACTTGGCACCCTATAGCTTCTTTAACGCCGTCGCTGATTCGCCGCCAATGATCATGTTCGCGCCAAACAATCCCCGCATGGGCGGCGGCAGGAAAGACACGCTGACGAACATTGAGGCCACAAACCAGTTCGTCGTGAACCTCTGCCAGGCGGACTTGATGCACCAGATGAACACATCATCTGCTCACGTGGACCCGAACGTGGATGAATTCGAACTTGCGGGCCTCGCACCAGCCCCCTCCATCAACGTCAAACCGCCGCGCATCAAAGAAGCACTGGCGGCGCTTGAATGTGAATTCATGTTCCGCACCCGCCTGCCGTCCAGCCACCCAAAGGTCGAAAATAACGTCGTCTTCGGCAAGGTCGTTGGCGTCTATATCGACGATTCAATTATCGATGACGGCATGGTCCAAATGGACAAATACCGCCCCCTCGCCCGCTTGGGATACATGGATTACACGATCGTAGAAAATGTATTCGCCATTGACCGCCCCGACCATGACCTGGCGGATTACGACAAGTCGGGCAAGAAATAGGCCTTAGATCAGGACTGAAAATAAAACTGTATTATGGCACGACCTCGCCATACGGTCGCAAGGTCGTCATCGCAGCTATTGAATGTGGCTTGCATGACAAAATTGGGTGGGACGAAACACTCCCTTGGCAGGCCGATACGCAATATGGCGGCGTCAACCCTGTTGGGAAGGTACCGGCGTTGGTGACGGATACAGGGCAGGTTCTCTAAGACAGCCCGATCATTGTTAAATATATGGATTCGCTGCACGGTGGCCCGAAGCTCATCCCGCCCGCAGGCGAGGCGCGGTTTGAAACCTTGCGGGTTGCAGCACTTGCAGACGGCATGATGGATGCGGTCATTTTGCTCTGCAGCGAGCTGGTACGCCGCCCGAAAGGCCTGCATTGGGATTATTAGGACAAGCGGCAGCGGAAAACGGTTGATCGCTCTCTAGCTGCGTTGGAGGCAGACCCCGCAGCTTTCGATCCAGAACGCCCTGATACCGCGCATTTCACTGCAGCCTGCGGCACCGGCTGGATTGAGTTTCGCACAGAAATGCTTGGGATTAACTGGCGTGAAGGACTGCCAATGCTATCGGCATGGTTCGACACATTCAGCCAGCGGGCCTCTATGCAGAACTCGATGCCGGTCGCACATTCCTAGCGGTAAATTTCCCTGACTCGGGGCAGACGCGGTTGTACCGTTCCAGAGTGACATCTAGACCGGGCTGCCAATCCACGTCGATCATCAGGCAATGGGCGGCATCTGGCAGGTGGACGTTTTCCGCGCCATAGAACGCACCAATTGCTGCATCCTGGCCGGGCGGATGGGTAAGCGGCCAGTCCCGACCCGCTGAAATACAAAGCGCCGGGCAATTGATCTTAGAAACATCAACCGGCACGCGCCGTTTATAGCGATCATTCGTAGCGACAGAGCTTTCGGGGCATTGGCGTTCTAACATCGCGCTAATGTCCTGGCCTTCATGGTCAGGCAAAAACTTCTCGCAGACAGTCTTTTCGTCTACCGCGGGGACAGGGCGCGTTTCGTCCACCGGGCTTCACAGCCTCTGCACCCGGCAAATTCGCAAGCGGCGATGGCGTTAACAGCAACAGACCGAATGCAGGCGTGCGCGTCGCTGCGACACCGACCATAAGGCCGCTCATACTATGGCCAAGCAGGACTGGTGGATGGTCAAAAGTTTGCGCAATGGCGGCGACATCATCGCCATATTCATTGAACCCTGCGGTGAACAGGTCCTCATTCGGCAATCCGCCATGCCCACGAACGTCGATAGCCACAACCGCAATACCCACCTCATGCGCCGTTTTCAGCCAATGGGAATAACACCAAGCCCCCTGCATAGAGCCATGCATGAACACCAGCGCCGGCCTATCCTTCGTCTCCGCAACAGGAGACCGCGTCATCCGCGCAAGGTGGATACGATCAGTCGGCAGGAAATCGTGATAGCTAAAATCAAACGAATTCATAAGCTTATTTTGTTTCCATGAACGCCGGGTCGCCACGGAATAAATCCGCCTGGATGACCAGAAATAAGCGGGCTGGCGGCTGAAATGGCTGTTTAAACCGCCAGGACAAAGCTCCTACGGCTGCGCCTCACCCAACTCCCCCGCTGCGGCCTGAAAGCGCGATGGTTCATGCAGGTCTCCAGCTAGCTGTGAGTAAAATGATGGATGACGCGACATTTGAATCTCCCTACTCACCGTCGCGAGAGGCCTGTATTACATTGAGATACTTGACTCGCTCTAGTTTAACTGGGTGCCTAATCCTACATCAATTTTATTGGACCTTAAGTAATGACCTCCCACAGGAATCCAGAGCAGGCCAATCATGCCTTATTTAATCAGCCTGATACCTTTGCATAAGTCCCCATACTAAGGGGGGCTCTCCTGGCTGCGTTGCTTCAGGCTGTAATGAGACGTTTGCAGCCGATTG
>Ga0315331_10000158_pt1 | contig 41812 bp, 33 predicted proteins | sample M160m34915metaG_FD_203456 | JGI IMG/M metagenome (GOLD analysis project Ga0315331, IMG submission 203456) | Ammonia-oxidizing marine archaeal communities from Monterey Bay, California, United States - M1 60m 34915 | ecosystem: Environmental > Aquatic > Marine > Intertidal zone | place: USA...
TGGCTACCAGATCAACGAGAGAATTTTCAAGATCATCGGCTTTGATCAGTCCCGAAAACTTGACTTTGATTGCCTGTAAATCCGGCAACCAACGAACTTGGTTGCGGAGCTCTTTGCGTTCACTGCTGGCGTATAGTTTTGTGACACCGTTCATGATCGCTACCTCGGCGGTTGCTTGATCAGGAAACAGATCAGTTGCCACCCTGTCTTCCTGAACTCGCAATCCTGGATACTGTGCGACTTGAACACCGCCCCGTAACCGGATCACCTCAACTGGCAGCATTTCGATTTCAAAGTCAGTCATGGAGGTACGGGCCCATGATTCATCTGCTGGATCTGTTTGTGTCACATTGGACGATGACTGTGGATGATCAAATTGTTGCTGCAACTCGGTGACTTGCCGGCTTTCAGCAATCAGTTCACCGTCATCGTCAACAACCTGAACCAGCATGTTGAATTGCTGACCCATCTTTTCTGCTTGAAAATCGGTCGCCCGAATGGGCATGTCAGCATGTTCCGACATGGCAGCACAGACCGTTTCCATGAACGGCACTTTTCCGTAATTTGGCTCCAATTCGTTAGCGATCTTTTTGGCCACATCAGCAGCCGGTACAAGGTTGCGTCGAATACGTTTGGGTAATGATTTGATCATGCTGATCAATTTTGGCTGAAGCAGTCCCGGCACTAGCCAACCGAGCCGATCGTCACTGATTTGCGACAAGGCTGATTGGTGGACTGTCATACTGACTCCGTCTCGTTCGGAACCAGGCTCGAAATGGTAATCGAGAGGTAGTTTTGAATTGCCCAAGGCGAGCACATCGGGGAATTCATTTTCGCCCGGAGTTTCAAAGGCTAGATCCAGCACATCAACCGGACGCATGTAAATACCGTCGGATTCAGTCGATGGGGTAGGACTTTCCAACCACTTGGTGAGCCAGTTGGTGTTGGTGGGGCCTTTGGCCCACGGTGGTGTGATGGTCTCACGGTCAAGCTTCTCGAGTCGACCTCGGTCACAGACATTCTCGGGTAATTGTGCTTGGTAAAACTTGGCAATTTGATAGCTGTCAACAACAAGATCGCGACGTCGGGTTTTTGCAGCCAGTTTCTCGATCGCGTCGAGGATGGCTTGGTTATGTCTGACGAATTTTGCTGTGGTTCGTAACTGTCTTTCAACGAGTCCGTGTTCAATCATCAGAGTGCGAGCAGTGACGGAATCCAGCGGTGGCAATGGCACACGGCGTCGGGTGACGATGGGTAGTCCGAACAAGAACATGTTTTCGTAGCAAAACGCACCCCCAGATTTTGTACTCCAGTGTGGATCCTGATGAGAGCGTTTGAGTAGATGACCAGCGATCTTCTCAATCCATGCGGGATCGATCCGTGCAACGGTACGGGCAAACTGCCGAGAGGTTTCGACGAGTTCACCAGCGATCACCCATTTGGGCTTGGTATTGGAAACGCCACTGCCTGGCCAGAGAAACAGTTTTAAACCACCTGCACCGTTGTATTCATTTTTCTCACCTGCCATGGCGATGCCCGATAATAAGCCGGTCATCAATGATTGATGGATAGCAGCATAACGATCGTCATCGACGATCCGCGTTTTGTCATCGCTGTACTGAATCGTGCCGATCGATCGTTTGCGGTTTTTTGATCGATGGGATCCCGCCGATGCGACCATTTCTTTGAGTTGTCGGTAAACATCCGACCATTCTCGCATTCGATTGGGTGACAGGAACTGCTTCCGAAGGACGCGAGTTAGCTTATTGCGACTGTGATCGCTACGGACTTGTTCGTAATAACGCCATAATCGGAGATAGGATAAAAAGTCACTTCGGCTATCAATGAATACTGCGTGAGCTTCATCCGCTGCTTGCTTTTTTTCTGGGGGTCGGTCACGCGGATCCTGAATTTCAAGTGCCGCAGCAATGGGTAGCACCTCTGGTAGTACACCATTTTCATCGGCAGCCAGTATCATTCGACCGACGCGTGGATCGACTGGGAATCGCCCCAATTGCTGCCCGATATCAGTGAGTTGCTGTTTTTCATCCAGTGCGCCCAGTTCAAACAGGGTGCGGATTCCCTCACGAATGGCTTCGGGCCGCGGCGGATCAAGGAGAGGAAATTCTTCGAGTTTTCCCAGTTTCAAGGTCTTTGTTTGCAACACGACCGAGGCAAGGTTGGTGCGTCTGATTTCGGGCGTGGTGAACTCATCTCGCGCCTCGTAATTTTCCTCTGAATAGAGCCTGATACAGACACCGGGGCCAATACGACCACATCTTCCTGCTCGTTGGTCAGCACTGGCTCTGCTGACCGATTCGATGGGCAGACGTTGCATTTTGCTGCGGGCACTGTACCGACTGATACGAGCTGTACCCGAATCGATGACGTACCTGATACCTGGAACCGTCAATGAACTCTCTGCAACATTGGTTGCAAAGATGATTCGCCGTTTACCGCCCTGTGGGTGAAAGATTCTTTGCTGTTCAGATTGTGGCAGGCGAGCATACAAGGGTAGCAAGTCTACCTGTTTCTCCATTCCCAGCCGGTGATAATGAGAGCCGACACGGTGAGAAACTTCCCGTATGTCGCGTTCCGTGGGTAGGAAAACAAGCATGTCGCCAGATCCACTCCGCCCTGCTCTTTCGATTCCCTTGATTACATGCTGGGAAAGATCAGGAGCTCGTGTTTCATCATCAACCACTTCCTCCCATGGCAGGTATAACATTTCGACGGGAAATCCACGGCCCTCCACGTTGACAATGGGAGCGGGACCCAGCTCATCAGAAAAGTGTTCGGAGAACCTTTCAGCATCAATCGTCGCAGAAGTGATGACGATTTTGAGGTCGCTTCTTTTGCCCTGCAGTCTTCGTAGGAAGCCCAGCAGAAAATCAATGTTCAAGGAACGCTCGTGCGCCTCATCAATGATGATTGCATCGTAAGCGTCGAGAAAACGATCAGATTGGGTTTCGGCCAGCAGAATTCCATCCGTCATCGATTTGACCAGCGATCGCTCGCTGGTTTGATCGCCGAATCGGACCTGATATCCCACTAATTCACCTAGTGGGGTTTGCAGTTCTTCGGCAAGCCGAGTGGCAATGCTGCGTGCAGCAAGCCGGCGGGGTTGGGTATGGCCAATCATCGCTTTGCGACCCAAACCTGCTTCCAGCAGTATCTTGGGTAACTGCGTACTCTTGCCGCTTCCGGTTTCTCCACAAACCACAATCACTTGGCGACTGAGAATCAACTCAATCAGCTCATCACGATGTTGGCTGATCGGCAGTTCATCGGAGTATTCAATACAGGGCTGTGCTGCCATTCGCGTGGCATGCAGATTGACCGATTTTTTGAGTTGTGCCTCGTACTCATCCACCGACAATCGTTTCTGCGCGCGCTTCAATCGATACTGATCGACTCGCATTGCATTCTCGATCCCTCGATTCAACGTTTCACTGTTGATTTCCGACTCATCATTTTGTGCCACCTGATTTTGCGAGGTTTGCTGAGGGTGTGATGTCGAATTGAGTGAAGGGCTCTGTGGTCGGGATTTCATAGCTTTTTCATCGCCAACTGCGACATCATCAATGGAGATCGGCATGGGCGGCTATTTGCCGTAGCCGGAGGATTAGCGGGCTTCATCACAAAGGCCAAACCTGAGGGACTATCAGCATCGTGACCATAAATACGATGATGCTCAATGGCAGTCCAAATCTTACGTAGTCATAGAACCGATAACCGCCCACACCATAAACCATAAGATTAGTTTGGTAGCCAAATGGCGTTATAAAGCTGGCAGAAGCAGCAATCATGACGGCGATCACAAATGGTGTCGGGTCAGCGTCCAGACCTGTTGCGGTTTCCAAAGCGATGGGAAACATCAGAACTGCAGCTGCATTATTCGTAATCAACTCTGTGCACAGCATGGTGGCCAGATAGACCGCCGCTAAGGTCAGCATCGGATTTTCGCCCGCGATTCCCAGCAGCCCCATGGCGATTCCCTGAGCGGCCTGACTTTGTTCCATGGCCATACCAATACCAATGGCTGCTCCAATCACAATCAGGACAGACCAGTCCACGCTGCGCCTTGCTTCACCGGTAGTGCAGCAGCGGAAGCCGACCATGGCAACAGCCGCCAGCAATGCAGCAGTGAGGATTGAGATGCCCGTCGTGGTCGCGGCCAAAACCATTAACAATAGAATGGTGATCGAGATCCAAGCTTTTTCGGGACGTCGTACTGTGCCCTGTTCAACGGCACTGACAAGAAAGAAGTCACGTGATTCACGGCGGCGGTGCAAAAACGACGGTGAGGCTTCCAGCAGTAGCACATCACCAACTTCCAATCGCACGTCACCGAGTTTTCCAGTCAATCGTTTATCCCCTCTGGCAACAGCAACTACCGCAGCGTTGTAGTGCGAACGAAACCTGCCTTCGCGAATCGTTTTGCCGAGCAAGCCGCATCGTGTGCTGACAACTGCTTCGACAAGTGTTCGCCGCCAAGCAGGGACTTCCAGCTTTCGAGCCTGATTGTCCGGGATCGTCAGGCCTCGGATTTTCCGAAGATCGACAACACTTTCCAGTGCGCCGACCAAAATCAATACGTCATCAGGTCTCAAACGCTCATTGGGCTTTGCTGCTGCAATGATGCCATCTTCACGTTGGATCTCGGCAATATAGAGTCCCGGTAGGTGACGCAGCCCGGCTTCTTCGATACTGCGGCCCACCAATGGCCCCGTGGGGTCGACCTGCATTTCGACCGTGTATTGACGAGGGTCGTCACTAACACTGACTGCGGGACGCCGCTCTGGAAGCAGCCAACGCGATGCAACCATCATGTAAATCAAGCCAATGATGGTTGCTGGGATTCCTACCGCAGCAGGTGAAAAAAAGTGAAGCGGCGTTGGCTTTGCGATATTGCCGCTTACAATCGCCTGCGCATTCAGATCAGCGATGATCAAGTTGGTGCTGGTACCGATCAAAGTGCACATGCCACCCAAGATGGCCGCGTAACTTAATGGCAGTAACAACCGACTTGTACTAGCCGAAATGCGTTTGGCCAAGTCGTTTACCACGGGCATTAGAGCAACAACGACTGGGGTATTGTTCAGAAAACCACTCAACACTGCGACTGGGATAAATAGTCTGGCCTGCGCAGTCGTAAGATTCTTTGCTTTATTGAGGAACCAACCGGTAGCCAATTCTGTTCCACCCGTGCACTCCAGACCTGCGACGACCGCAAACAGAAGAGCAATCGTGATCAGCCCCTGGTTACCGAACCCAGCGACGGCCTGCTCGGGTGTTGGGAGGGCAGTCGATCCCGTGATGTTCTGAACGAATACAAGAATTCCGAGACAAAATAGGGCTAAAAGATCAGTTGCCGCGATGCGCAGCGCCAAACCCACCAGCAAGGTGCAGGCTACGGCGATGGTCAGCCATGCTTCCCAAGTCTCCAAAAATACGCCTTTTAGCGAGTTCTCGTGCGTCTACTTTAATAACGAAGGTCAAAATTTCTGCCGACTGATTTGCCCATCCTGACAGGATATTCACACTTGTCCGGTATCGAACTGTCAGTCACGGTGTCGTGAGCCTAATTTTGCCCTGACTCGGTCTGAATTACACTGCTGCCAACTGGTTGCAGGTATCTAGACCGTAAGGAACCAGTTTTTGTTCGCTGTACGTCATATTTCCCTGTTCCCATGAGGCAACAGATGAAAGCTTCCAAGTCCTCGGGTCCGCTGATTATCACGGGTCTCGTGCTGCTGTTGCTCATTCTGCATCAAGATAATTGGTTTTGGACAGATGCCACGCTCGTGTTCGGATTCATTCCGATCGCTCTTTTTTGGCATGCTTGCATTTCTCTGGCGGCCGTAGCGACTTGGTTTCTTGCGACTCGAATCGCTTGGCCTGTGTCAGATGAGTTCGAAGATCAAGAGGGAGGTGAATGATGGATCATCCAGGATTACCACAACTGATCATCATCCTTGTCTACTTGGGCTTGCTCCTTGCCTTGGGACTATTCTCAAGCCGTTTATTCAAAGGTACTAAGGAAGATTATCAAGTTGCTAGCCATTCAATTGGTCCGTTTTTGTTGTTGATGAGTATCTTCGGAACAACGATGACGGCTTTTGCTCTGGTCGGTAGCAGCGGTGAAGCATTTCGTGAGGGGGTGGGTGTTTATGGCATGCTTGCGAGCAGCAGTGGCATCGTGCATTCGCTTTGTTTCTTCTTGATTGGGGTTAAGGTCTGGAAATTGGCCCGTCGTTACAAGTACACGACGCAAATCGAGTTCTTCCGCGATCGACTCGACAGCGATTTTGTCGGTTACTTGATGTTTCCAATATTAGTCGGACTGGTGATTCCCTACTTGTTGATTGGGGTGATCAGCGGCGGCGCAGTCATTCAGTCGTTGACGGCAGGCTTAGCCCCTGATTTGCCAATGTTTCAAGTGTTTACTGCAGAGGGCAATCCGAACCCAGCTTTGCATGGTGGCATACCACCCTGGCTAGGATCGATGGTGATTTGTGTTGTTGTTTTGGTGTATGTCTTTTTCGGTGGCATGCGTGGAACAACTTGGGCGAACACTTTTCAGACATTGGTTTTCATGATTTTGGGTGTGGTTACCTTCTTTGTCATTGCGAACAAATTGGGTGGTCAGGAGTCTATCCTTGATAATCTCAAGACCTTAGCCAACTCGGTTCCGGAGGATAAAGTTACACGCTCTGAAATGAGCAAGACCAAGTTCTTTACTTACCTTTTGATTCCACTTTCGGTTGGAATGTTCCCGCATCTGTTTCAACACTGGATGACGGCCAAGAGTTCGCATGCTTTCAAGTTGCCTGTCGTTTGTCATCCGTTCTTCATCATGATTGTTTGGGTTCCATGTGTGTTGGTCGGGATTTGGGCGACCGGTCTTCCAGCAGACATGCACTTGCCAGCCAATCCCAACACGATCCTGCCGTTTCTCGTGAAGACCCAAACGGGACCCATTTTAGGAGGGTTCCTTGCTGCGGGTATTCTGGCGGCGATCATGTCCAGTCTGGATAGCCAGTTTCTGTGCATTGGTACGATCTTCAACAACGATGTTGTGACGCACCTTGCGGGAAAAGATCGGTTCAGTGATCGACAACAGGTCATGTTCACACGACTCTTCATCATAGGGATTGTGGCGATCACCTATTTTCTGAGTCTAGGAAATGTCCGGAGCGTTTTCGCTTTAGGTGTTTGGTGCTTCAGCGGTTTTAGTGCACTGTTTCCGATCGTAGTGGCAGCATTGTATTGGCGCGGTCTCACTGCTGCAGGGGCTATCAGCGGAGTCTTTGCTGCAATTACCAGTTGGTGCATCTTGTTTTATCAAGGTACCAAGGTGCCGATTGAACAAGGTGGTTTGAGCAAGTTTGTCTTGAATCTGCCGATTGGTGGAGAGAGTTATGAATTGATGCCAGTGGTTGCCATGATGCTGAGTTCGACCGTCACCATGATCTTGGTATCGCTTGTTACGCCAAGGCCGAGTGAAGAAAAATTGGCAAAGTTCTTTGGCTAGTTCAGATGTTGATCATGACGTGCAAATCATGTTTGGCGACGTGAGGATCACATCAATCTCATGATGTGATCAAGGTGTGCGATTTACTTGTTACCCATGTTTCCGTGGATGCAGACCATCTGCGGGACGCTGCCGAAACGATGCCCAAGCACCGTGCATCACTTCATTTCAATCGTTCCGAAGGTGGAAGTATCTTGCCATGAATCGTCTTCGGTGTGGAACCATTTTGAGATAGCATCACGTTGTGCACTGCCATGGTCGTCATTGACTTGAAACTCGATACCCATGACAGTTCCGGACTTGTTGTCGGCCGCATGGGTGCGGATCGCCATTTCAACGAGGTAGCCTTTTTTGTTCTTCTTTGTGGCTGCCTTGATATCAGCTTCGTCGTAGCCAGTGCCCTGCCCTGAGATCCTGCCTTCACAATTGACACGGTATTGGGCATCATCGGTCTCATACGAGGTAGATTTATCGTGTTGCTGGTCGAGAAACAATTCGACCGAATCTTGAGCCCAATCATCGCTTGCATCAGCGGATAATTCTGAGTCCTTGACCACCCACAACGCGTATAGATAGCGATCGTCCCACAGCAGTCTTACTGTTGCCGTTGCCATATTCTTAGAGTCAATTTCCAGCAGGTCAGTGATGGGTTGATTGACTGAGTATTTCGGGCAGGTCTTCCAGATCTCATCGATTTTTGCGTCAACCTTTGGTGTTCCTTTTTTTGCGACAGCGACGCCTTTCGGTGATTTGGCAGGCTGATCCTGCGACCATGCTGTGGTTGCAAATGACATGACAAGGCATGTGAACAAGAATCGAATCATGTGTGGTTCACGCTTTAGTGGATGGGGTATTTCGCTGGTGTCATGGTTAACGCCTGTTGATCAGTGTAGTCGAACGCAGCAGATAAAAAAAAAGACGGCGAGCAGATGAATCTGCTCGCCGTCACTGTATTTGTTTAGGCATGATTAGCCGGGAACCGCAGGATTAACCTCCGAACGGATCACCTCCGAATGGATCAGCACCAGCTGCAGGTGCGCCTCCACCTCCGAATGGATCAGCACCCGCTGCAGGAGCGCCTCCACCCCCGAACGGGTCAGCACCAGCTGCAGGAGCGCCTCCGCCTCCGAAGGGATCAGCCCCAGCTGCAGGAGCACTTCCCCCACCGAACGGGTCACCACCAGCCGCTGCCGGAGCACCGCCAGCTGCTGCGTTGGGCTTGTCATCGAATGGTTCTTGCATCGCTCCCGCAAGAGCGTCATCTGTCATTTTGGTCGGTGCAGCTTGTCCAGCTACGCCCGAGGCAAAAGGGTTGGCTGCTGCGGGTGGCGTTGGCGGTGGTGTGATAGGTCGTGAGGGAGCACGGGGAGCCGGTTTAACGGCTGCTGAATTTTCCGGTGTTGCCCGAATTTCACCATAGCGTTGACGGGATCTTGCGTTGGCTTTTGCCAAGGCCTCGATTCGGGCTGCTTGGCGAATTTGTTCTAGTTTGAGTCGACCATTCCCTTGAAATCTTGCAAGCGATCGACCGATGGATGGATTGGGTCCGCCCAAGGCTTCGATGCCAGCACCGGCTTGCCAATCTTTAACCGCCTCTTCTGGACGTCCTGAAACGTAGTTGACGATTCCGCGGTAGTAGTAGACACGTGGGTCCTGACTACCATTCTCAATAGCGAGAGAGAAGAATTCGACGGCATCGGTCAAGCGTCCACCATTGTAGGCGTGCACACCTTGGCCATAAGTTTCGGCTAGGATCGCGGTTTGGTTTTGAGCTGATGCGTAATTGGCATTCCAGCTGCAAATGGTCGTCAATGCAGCTGCAAAGACAGTCAATGCGTATTTTTTCATCGCGGAAGCATCCTCCCCCAGAAAGATGTAGAGTAAGCCCGAACCTGACAACGTTTCATCGAATGGAGTTGCCGGTGGACCCAGAAAAGTTGAGTTGATCAATCACCCAAACTGTAATCTTGAGAACCGCCATCGGCAAACGTTTTTCGACGGTATCGGCGTTGATGGCGGTAATCAGTTGTGCCATGTGGTTGGGTTATGACGCCAGCGGTCGCTTCGAAGGTGGGTGGAGCGGACTGGTAAATGGCCTGCTGCGATCGGGGCCCGAGTCGCCAAAAGGCCTGAATCATTCAATCCAGCCCCCTCCGAGGACCCGGGTCCCATCGTAAATAACCGCTGCCTGACCCGGTGCAACTGCTAGCTGTGGCACCTCAAATTCAGCTGAAAATCGTGTTTGATCGGAGGGATCAACAACGATCTGAGCAGGCTGGGGAGGGGCGTTGTAGCGGATTTGGATTGATACGTGGTCAGGCAGGCCCGTTGGTTCGACTAGCCAATTCGCTTCGTTTGCAGTGAGGCCAGGTTTTGCCAGCTGATCCTTGGAGCCAATCACAACCTGATTGGTGTCGGGATTGATTTCGGTCACAAAGAAAGGTGTACCCATGGCTATTCCCAGCCCCTTTCGTTGTCCGATCGTAAACGCTTCGTAGCCAGCGTGCTGACCGACAATTTCGCCGTCTGTGGTTATGATCTCGCCACTGGTGTGAGCAGATTTCTCCGGTTCTCGGGCCCGAACGAAATCACTGTGGTGTCCTTGAGTGACAAAGCAGATTTCCTGACTGTCTTTCTTTCCGGCAACTCCCAAGCCAAGTTCTTCGGCGATTTCCCGAATTCTCGGTTTCTCGAATCCTCCGACAGGGAGTAGCATTCTGGGCAGTAAATCGGGGCGTATTCCGAAGAGTGCGTATGACTGATCTTTTGCGGAATCGAGCCCTCGATGGAGCTCGTGGGAGTTGGGATTCCCATTCACCGAGACCTTTTGGGCGTAGTGCCCGGTGGCGACGAATTCAGCATCGACACCGTCGGCGTAGTCGAAAAGTCGTCCAAACTTGATCCATTGATTACATCGGACACAGGGATTGGGGGTCCGACCGTGTAGGTAATCGTCGACAAAATAGTCTACGATTCGGCGAAAATCTTCCTGCAAGTCAAGCGCATAGAATGGGATATCCATTCGCGAGGCCACGCGTCTTGCATCTGCCGCGTCGGAAGCGGTACAGCAGCCCTGTTTGTGATCGGCCCGTCCTTGGGCCATTCCACCGAGGACCGGAAGGCCGGGTTTCCCATCTTCGACCCGACAAGCCTGACTGGATTCCTCCCCATGACGCATGAAAACCCCGATCACTTCGTGACCGGATTCCAATAGCAGGTGTGCCGCAACGCTTGAATCAACGCCGCCACTCATCGCGAGAACGACTCGGGCCATGTATATTTCAATTCCGGTGAGAGGTCATGATTGTTCCCCATCGACGCCAAGTCGGGGGGGCAGCAGCCATTCATCTGATTTCGATTGCCGATGCTACCGAAATCCTATCCCACATCATACGCATGGAGACCGTCACGAGAATGGATGCCGAACTGGTTAACCGCAGCAATGAGATTCACGAGCGCCTGAAACAACTTGGAGACTCTCTTTGACTACGCTTCCAAACAGGGAGAAATCAAGCAAATTGAAGTGAAAATGGGTGATCCGGGATTTTGGGACGACAATGAGTCGGCACAAAAAACGGTTGCAGATCTCAAGTCACTCAAGGCCATTGTCGGCCCGATGGACGAATTGACTTCGTCTGTCGAGGATCTTGCCGCGCTGTTTGAAATGGCAGAAGAGGATGAATCGATCGCCGAGGAGGTGACGAGCGAGATCATTCGGCTAGAAAAAATCCTTGAGGAACTTGAACTCAAGGCTCTGCTCAATGGCCCTAATGATTCGGCTGGCGCCATTTTGTCAATCAATGCTCGTGACGGTGGAACCGATGCCAACGATTGGGCAGACATGATGCTGCGGATGTATTCCGCCTGGGCAGTGGGTGAAGGATACAGTATCGATTTGTTGGATCGGCAGGAAAATGAAGAAGCTGGTATCAACCATGCTTCGATTGCCGTCCGTGGACCGATGGCTTACGGCTACCTGAAAGGTGAAGAGGGCATGCATCGGTTGGTCAGGATCAGCCCTTTCAATAGTGAAGGGAAACGGCAAACCAGTTTTGCAGCAGTGAGTGTGTCACCTGAAATTGATGATTCGATAGAGATCGATATCGAAGAGAAAGATGTCAGAGAAGACCGCTATCGTGCGGGTGGTGCCGGTGGCCAACATGTCAATAAAACCGACAGTGCGATCAGATTGACACACCTCCCGACCAATACAGTTGTTCAGTGCCAGAATGAACGGAGTCAACATCAAAACAGAGCAACGGCTTGGAAGATGTTACGCGCTAAGATGGCTCGCCTAGAAGAAGAAAAGCGAGAAGCAGAGGAAGCAAAAAAATATGAAACCCAAGCCCGCACCGGCTTTGGAAGTCAGATTCGAAACTACTTTTTGCATCCTGATCAGCGAGTGAAAGATTCCCGAACCGGTCACTATGTGGGTAACTTTAACAGCGTGCTGGATGGGAGTGAACTGCAAGGATTTTTTGATTCATTCCTGCGGCTGAAAGCAGGTAAGACAGATAGCGAAGACTAGCTGTCGCGAACCATAAAAGGTTGGATTGATGAGTGAACTGAACAATAGCCAAAAAGACCCTTATCGAAGTCCCCATGAACTAGCTGACTCGAAGTCAGTTGTAAAAAAACGGTGATGGGGAAGTTTGGTAGTGGTTGCTTTTGTGCTCTTAGCGCTGGGCGTGGCAGGTATGCTTACCTTTGCAACAACTGCAACATTCAACGTGCTCGCCCTATTGGGTTGACGCGACACAAGCGATCGAGTCCGGCACCCCGGCTCCAGAAGAAGGAACGTCCGCTGCAGAGGATGTGATACCCCCAGGTGCTGAGAGCACTCAGACTCCGTGACATGCAATGGACTGAACACGTTGCTACTTTATAACACGCTGCCACGGAACCATTTAGACACGATCTATTCGGGCCTGTCCATCGCCTCGGGTTTCCTGTTATCACGCAGCTTTCTGATCCGAGCCAGTTTCTGGTTTCCGGATTTCGTCAGTGATTTGAAGTGCTGAGGAAGCACTCCGTTCACGACGCAGATCCCGAATCTTTTTGACATGATCGTGCAATTGATTCTCCATGTCACGGATTCGGTCCTGACCCTTGGCATTGGTATCCAAGCTGTCTTCGAGTTCATCTCGTACGCTGTTGAGATGGGTTCTCAATTCTGTCACTTCTTGTTTCAACTGATCCCGCTCTCTCCGATCACATTCAGCATCTTTCAGTGCGCTGGATAAGCGTTCAATTTCACGGGGCTGATGTGCGACTTCATTACTCTTTTGGTTGAGATCGTTGACTAGCACCGCATGCTGTTCCGACTTGGATTGAAGCTGCTTTTCCAACTCATCTATTTTTGTCGTTAGCTGTGTATTCTCATCGTGTGTGGTTTTCGCTATTTCAAGTTGACTCGACAGTTCTTTGATCTCAATTTGTCGCTGATCAAGTGTGCTCGTTTTTGCCGCCAGATCATCGACAACCGCATCGTGTTGCTTCGATCTGGCAGTCAGTTGTGTTTTTAACTCGGTGATAGTGGTGTCTCGTGCCTCCACTTCGGCTCGCAATACAATTTCCAGCTGCTCATGTTCAACAGCTGTCTGTGACAGAACCTCGCTGATTCGTTTGGCTTCTGTCAGATGGCTGGTGATTTGATTTCCGAGGCGACTAATGGTGGCTTCAAGATCGTCGCGTGTGCTGAGCAGTTGCTCACGCTCGTGTTTGACGACATTCAGTTCAGCGGTCCGCTCATCGAGCTGCTGCTGGCTAAGGCCGGCTTGCTTCAACTGCATTTGCAGGTGCTGTGCCTGCTCAACAGCCTGTTGGTGGGTGGTGGTAAGAAGAGCATTGTCAGTCGTTAAAGAGGCAATATCATCGGACATGGAAAGGATGCGATTTTCCATCGCGTGAATTTCGGCAATGGTCACCGTGAGTTCACCTTTGATTTCATCGCAGACTCGCTCGGCAGTAAGAATGGTGTGTTCATGCTGTTCGATTTGATCACACGCGAGTGCGGTCTCATTTTGCCTATGTTTCAGTGCAAGCTCGAGTTCGGGGACGCAGTCAGCTTGTCGGGACAGCTCCGAAATTTGCGCTGCTTGTTGAACAAATAAACTTTCTAAAGCCGCGTTGCGCTCGTGGTATTGCCGGATTGTCTGTTGTGCAATTCCCAATTCAGCTCGAGTTGTGCTCCATTCGTTTGCTTGCTGTTTCAGGTCTGCCATGGCAGCGACTTTCAAGGCCAGTTGTGCTCGCGTTTCAGCCAAATCTAAAGAGTGAATTGCATTTTCCTCACGGATAACACACAGTTCCGTGACCTGTTGCTGTTGTTGTTCGACGAGTTGTTGCAGCTCGGCCACCTTCGAGCGGAAAGCGATTTCCTTGGCGTTGGACTGTGCAAGCTCAGCTGTTAAAGCCGAGATTGTTGCTTGTGTTTCAGCATTGGTTTTTTGAGCAATGTCCAGTGCAAGATCAGATTGTGCACATGCCGAAGTTTTGTCGTTGAGTTGCGACTCTAATTCAGCAAGTTGTAATTGGCAGGCGGCATTGAACTGTTCTAGTTGAGCACGATTTTCACGCTCATCTATAAGCTGCAGATGGAGATCGCTTAGTTGTTGTTCTTGTTCCGCAAGGTTCGCATTTTTAAGTTCCATCGCGGCCTCACACTGCTCCAGTGCTTGCCGTTGCTCGGAAAGCGAACTCGCTGCAGCGGCCAGGTCGGTGGCAAATTCGTCACGTTCTGTCTGAATCTGCTTCGATAAGGTAAGGTCAGTTTCAAGTTGTGTCAGGGTTTGCGCGTGAGCCTGTGACTGTTGGTCAAGTTGTTCTTTTTCGCTCCGAAGCGCGTCGAGATCTTTGCACCTTGCGACCAAGTCCCGTTGAGTTTGAAGGAGAGACTCATTCACTTGCTCCAACGCCTGATCTGTTGATTCAATCCGGTGTTCGAGATCTCTTATCGTGTCCTGCTGTTGCTTGTGGTCAGTTTGTTGGATCCGTGCCTGTGCCTGGGATTTATCGAGTTCATATTGAGCAGTTTCAAGCTCGGAGACACATTGGCGATATTGCTGATCTAATTGTTCGAAGCTGTCTTGGTGGGCTTGATTTCGGGTCGTCAGTGTAGCATTCTTAGCAATCAATTCCTGAAGTTGATCAATGACTGTCTGGTTCCGCTTTTCCTCATCCCCAAGTTGAATTTCGGCTTCGTTGAGAGAGTGGCGAAATTGGTTGATTTCTTCTTGTGAGCTTTGTGAAATCTGTTCCAGACGTTTGTTTTTTGCCCGAAGAGTGGAATGCGCCTGCCGCAGATTTGTTAAATCCTCATCGATGGACTCGTTTTGTTTTTGGAGTTCTTTGACTTGCGTTTTGCGTTGTTTGAGCGAACTTCGAACTTTCAAGTAGCGTGTCTCAAGATCGGGATCGTTGGCGGAGTCTTTTCCACGATCTCGATACCAGAGCAAGTGTCCGAACAACGTCCCTGCCAGCAAAAATAATGCGGCAGATGACAGGGGCATGCCCAAAAGTTGGATGGAATTACCAAGCAGGTCGATCATTGAACTTTCCATGTTCGCGAGAGCGCGTCCTGCGCGCAGCGAGAGCCAGAGTGTTAATGCAGGCTGATAGCATGAATTGCACTGCCGCGTCGACGGTGAATCTCAGGAGATTGTTTCACCAAGTTCCCGTGAAACACGGGTTATGGGTTCAACTTGTTCAACCAGATTGCTGTGGCGAAGGAGCGACCCGAATGACGACTCCCTTGAAAGCAGGCGTTTTGCTTTTCGGGTCGGCACGCCGAGAGACAAGGACGTTTGCCTCCGGAAAGTACATCAGGGCATTACCTGGTCGAATAGACTCGTAGCATCGCGCTAAAATATTTGGCAAGGTGCCTGTATCACTAGTTACATCCACGCGATCTTCGTGTTCTAACCCGAGGCGTTTGAGATCATCGGGGTGCATCAAGATGATGTCTCGGCGGGTTTGATTTCGATAGAGGTCTTCTTCTTCGTAAACAACGGTATTGAATTGGCCTTCGCTCCGCACCGTCATGAGCCGTAATTCCTGATCCTGGCGACCTTTGAGCTCGGGGATGGGGTGTGTGTGCAGATTCGCCCGGCCATCGGCGGTCGCAAACTGTGGTTTGTGGAATGTTCGTCCACCAATCTGAAATTCTTTTCCTGTTTGTTCGATGTCAGCAATTTGGTCGTATCCTGGAACTACATCGGCAATCCATTGTCGAATGGTGCTGGTTTGCTGCATGGCGTTCCAGTCAACTCCACTTGCATCGGGGAGCAGACGTTTGCCAAGCTCGGCGATCACTTCGACTTCACTTCGTGGTCCCGGTAGGCGTCGTGGACCCCCATCGCTCAGACGCACATAGTTGAACATTGATTCCTGAGTAGTGGGTGTCGATTCTTCATCACGGGCCAGCACCGGCAGAATGTAGGTCTCTGCAGCCAAGCCATTCACGTGGCCAGTATTCATGGTAGTGCTAAGCATCACATTCATGTCTAAACGTGAAAGTGCTTCTGCTGCAAATTTGGAATCCGGGTTCGAACCGAACAGATTTCCACCTAGCGAAAATCCAAACGACAGCTCGAACCTGCTCGCTGCTTCCATGCACTCCAGCGTGTCCTTTCCTACGGTTGTTGGCAGCTTGACTTGATACTTTGACTGAAGAGCATCAAAGATCTGTGTCTTGAGTTTCGGAGTCACGCCAACACTGCCAATACCTTGCACATTGCTGTGCCCTCGAATCGGCATCAGCCCGCAGCCGGGTTTACCAACCATCCCACGAGAGAGTGCAAGGTTGGCTACGGCCTGTACATTCTGAACACCATGTGCATGGTGAGTGATTCCCATTGTCCATGCAAAAATGCACCGTTTGGATTCGGCGTAGAGCTTGGCAATATTTTCAATTTCGCTACGCGGAACACCTGATTTTGTTTCGATCTCTTCCCAAGTAATTGCGTTGATCGCTTGTTGCCATTTTTCGACATCATTGCAATGACTTTGAAGGTATTCGACGTCCACTGCGCCGAGTTGATTGACCGCTTTTGCAAGGCCCCAAAGCAGGGCCAAGTCGCCTCCAATGTGTGGTTGCACATAGTGGCTTGCAATCTTGGAACCTTTGAAAAGGGAAACAGGGTCACTTGGGACCCGAAACTTCAGCATTCCTGTTTCGCGAACAGGGTTGATCACAACAACCTTGCCGCCCCGACGTCGCAGATGCATCAGACTGGTCATCAGCCGAGGATGATTACTGGCAGGGTTTCCACCAATCACAAACACACAGTCAGCTTGATCCACATCTTCAAGCACCACGGTAGCTGTGCCGCTTCCGACTGCAGTTTGAAGTCCCACGCCACTGGCTTGATGACAGTAGTAACTGCAATTGTTGATGTTATTGGTGCCGTAAATTCGAGCCATCAACTGCAGCAGAAATCCTGCTTCATTGCTGCTGCGTCCACTGAAATACCAGAACGAGCGATCAGCGTCTGTTTGGCGGAGTTTTTCGGTAATCGCAGTGTAGGCTTCCTGCCACGTTACTGTTTCAAAGTGTGATGCACCTTTGCGGTATCTGATCGGATGAACGAGTCGACCAAGATGCTCCAGTTCACGAGGTGAACGTTTTTTCAAATCATTGATCGAGTTCTGTTTCCAGAAAGTTGGTTCAATGGCTGGCTGCATATCAGCAACCATCGCCTGCAGTGATTTTTTGCAGACTTCCGGAAAGGCTCCGGTTTCATTGACCATGCCGCCTTTCTGGCCACCCATTCCCAAAGCACAGGTTTTGCATGAGTTGCGAGTGCGCATGGCTTTGTAAAGCTTCCACAATCCACCTGCTTCCCGTCCCTTTTTCCAGGTGTAGTGTATGGCTCGAAATCCACCCCCGCTGCCAACCTTCATCAGAGTGCCTTTCCTCAAGGTGCAATCATGCTCTTGCTGTGCCGCTGATTCTTTCAGAAATCAGACCTGTTGGCCATTCGCTTAGCGCTGCAGCGCTGAGCGTGTATTCCCAAAGCGGATCTGCCAGAATCGCTGCAGGTAAGCTTTGCTTCTTCACTCAACATTCGTTCAGAATATGACGTGACATGTTGTGGGCTCAATTGAGAAACGATCAGGGTCGCAGGTTCTCGCCTCTCGCATGTCGAGCAAGTGTTTCCTGGTATTTCTGCTTGCCTTCTTCAACAGATTTCCGGATTTCTTTGGCACTGTCCTCGGATTCTTTTCTCAAGTCAGCAATCATTTCAAGAGATTCAACCTGAAAACCGCTGATGGCATCGACGAGTTTCTGTACGGATTCCGGATTGATCGTGCTTCCGTAACCGGCTTTCAGTGCAGCGCGTTCCAGTTCTCTGCCGAGGTCTGCAATGTCTTCCAGTCCTTTGTTGACCCCAGTCTTCATTGCTTCGGTCGCCTGAGTGACTTCGTGCAGTCCGTGTTGGCTGGTATAGACCGTCCCCAGAATTGTGAACACATGTTCGTTGGTGGTGAAGAATGTAACAGACCTTCGGTACACTCGTTCTTTGACGTCATGGGTTTGCTTGAGTTTTGTGATCAGCGTTTCACCGACGTCGTAGCCAACTTCGAGGTTTTCCGCGATGTCTTTGAGTAGTTGGTAGGTCGCGTCTTCTCTTTCAAAACTGTAACGAGCTTCATCTCGGGTTAATTCAAGTCTGCTTTTTTCACTTTCATCATCACCACTGTAGGCGTCCAGTGCCTCTTGGGTTTCACTCAAGGAAACTTTCGCCTGTTCGAGGATGGGCACTTGTGCATCGAACAGATCACGTGCCAGTATTTCTGCTTCCTTCAGCGCGAATCGGAAATCGATGTAGCCTTCCATGATCGCTTCTTCGCGTTTTAGCTGTTCTTTCGTATCTTTCGCGACTTCGCTATAAATCTCGACAATTTTTTCGAATCGATCACTCGGTGTTCCGCGTCGCATCTTCATCCACCAGTTCGACACTTTCTCAGTACCGCTGATTTTCCCATCATCGAGTTGATTGATTAGTCGTTTGCTGTCTTCGCGGACCGAATCAAACATCTGAGTGATATTCATGTACCGGTCACCCACCGATATTCCCTCGACGTTTTCGCGTACAAGTGCGTTGAAGGCACTCATGTGCTGAATCACATCTGCGATTGCAAGGACTTTAGCCTCATCAAGGTGTTTGACGTCTTCGAGCAGGCTGATGAGTTCCTGTGGGGCTGTATTTGAACTGTCAACGCCGAAGTCTTTGAGCACATTGACAGCTCGACCAAGATATTTGCGCATGGAGGTCGATTCCTGACCCTGTGTGCTAGAAGCTTTCGGTTCAGGGGCAGGTTGCTGTGCTTGATCTGACATGACGGCAAATTCTCCAGGGAATAAGTTGTTGGAGAATCGGCGTTTCCGATCCTTCCCAACCGTTATTAGATTAGCGCTTGAACCTCGCGGCTGCAATCAGCTACTCAGGGGGGAAGTGCAATTTCCGGCCAGCTGGCGGTTTTCACGCTCCCCGAATGCGGAAAACGAGCCAATTGAATAGACTACACATTGGTCAGGACACTCCAACCCCGCTCCGCGAAGATCATGGCTCATGGCTAATCAGTCTCAGGCCCAGGCGCCCTATCGATCCACTGGCTCGACTCAAAGAAGATCGAGTTCGTTACCTGAGGAGAGTTTATCGCTTCAGGAGACCCTTCGAGTGATGGATGTGGCTCGGGAAATGCGGGATCAGCGGGAAACAGCTGAAGAGATGTTTCGACGCGATGATCTGAGGACCCAGTTGCGTGACAAGCTGGTTCGCACGGCTCATATGTCCGGTGACAATGTCACGGAAGAAGAAATTGAGCTCGCTATTGAGCAGTTTTTTGAATCCGTCCACACCTACCAAGACCCTCAGCCTGGCATGAAATCCTTTTTGGCTCATTGCTGGGTTTGGCGTGGTCGCCTGACTTTAGCAGCAGCTCTCACCACAGTCCTCGGTGGACTTTGGTTTATGTTTTCCTGATGATTTAAGTTCAAGGTTGCTCGCGAGATGACGATTCCTGGTCCCACCGTGCATCAACAACTGATGGATGCAATCAAACGCTTGACCGAGCAATTGGAGCAAGACCGGCAGGGCATGCATGATGTGCAAAAAGAGTATGAGCAACTTGATGCAGAACGTGATGATGCCCTACGCAGTCTTGCGGAACACTATCTGCCTGAATTAACAGCTGATGCGATCGCTTCAACATGGCGAGAGGTTCAATCAGAGATCTCAACGCTCTTGTTGCAAAAAGAGGATGAGGACCGATCTTTGCAGCAAGAACTGAAGCAGTTGCAGGAAAATCGAACAGTGACCGAAAAGGCTCTTGTGGAAGCAACCCATGTTTTGGATGCGGCAATTCTGGAACAGAACGAGGTTTCAACTGTGGTTGAGAAACGTTTGCAGGAAGATACCCAGTTTGTGGAGTTGGCAGACCGAGCAGCTATCGCCGAAGTAGCACTGGAGAGAGCTGAATCCAATCTCCATGAAATTGATCAAGACGCTGCCAGAAAGCTTCCCTCATATCAAGCGAGTACATTGTTTCAATATTTGTACGAGCGTAGCTACGGCACAGAAGGATATCGAAGCCGGGGGCTAACTCGTCGTGTTGATCGTTGGCTAGCTCGCTACATCGATTTCACAAAGGCAAGGCAGGGTTACGATTTTCTGAAACAGACACCAGATCAAATGCGGAAGATCATTGCGGAAGATCGTCGCTCATTGAATACCGTGATGGAGGAATTGGAGCGCAAGCGTGATCACGTTGCTAATGCAATGGGCTTGCCAGAGAAAATAAACTTGACTGAGCGATTCACCAAGGATCGACAGCAAAGTCTGCAAACAGCGAATTTCATTTCTGAATCAATGAATGAAACAGAAAGTCGTATTCGTGATCTCTCTGACCCGCGAGGATCTTACTACCAACAGGCAATTGAACTATTCAGGCAAACACTTGTTGGATTCAAGTCGAGTGATTTAAAGAAACGAGCCGAAGCCACGAAGGACGATTTGACCGATGATCAGATTGTGGCTCGCCTTTCCGGTGTTGAGTCTGATCGCGGGGACCTGCAAGAGGCAACCCGCGATCGTCGTAATTTGCAAAAACAGAAACAGGATGTCATTGAGGAATTGGGGCGAGTGATTCAGCGTTTTCGTGCGGCTCATTTCGATTCGGTACGCTCGCATTTTCTGGATACGCTCATGATCGATGAAGAGATTTCCTATACCGAAGATGCAGGGGACGCACGCAAGCTATGGCAAAAAATCCGGCGTTCCCAACGGTGGGGCGATCATGATTCAGAGGAAGATGCTGGTGGCTCTTCACTGAAGCAGGTCCTTGTCAACGCAATGGGAAAAGCTGCTGGTGACGAGCGCGGAGATGATGCGCGTCGTGCCGGTTCCCGTCGTATGGAATACGATTCGACCAGTGATGCTCGCTCGGCAGTTGGGGATTACTCAGCAGATAGTTCGGGTGATGATTCTCGCTGAGGCCTTACTTGGAAGTCTGTGCAGTTTTGCGTTCCTGTGGCTTGGAATCGCCTGAGTGAACCGTGAAATAACGGTGATGCGCCCATTGGGGAACGATATCCAGACGCCAGCAAGTCTGCTCCAGCGGAGCAAGATTGGTGGTCTCTTGGGGCAACCCTCCTAGTAGCACCAAGGGCATTGCAGCACTAGGAAACGCAATGAACCGAGTCAGCAATGCTTCCAGGTGGACCTGCTGGATGGTTCCGCCGATAGAAACATAGTCTTGCATCTCAGCAGATGAAATCGCGTCCATTCCAGCCATTGAAAGAGCATGGTGCTCGTCATCAATCAGCAAAGCAACTTTCAGATCAGCTATCTCCTTTTCAGGTGAGAGATTCAATGCAATATTTGCATAGTGACCATTCGTGAATGGAATGATGCCTGTTCGGCTGTTTGGGCCAAGCCGAATCAAGCGATCTTCTTTAATGGACTGCCCCACGAGGCGCTTAGCTGTTTCACCGATCATCCAGTCAGCAGGTTCATTGAGTGCTTTCGAAACCATCAGTGTTTCACCGCCGCGACGGCGGGCGAAATTGGGACGGTTGCTGGTGTCGATAGGAGCCTTGGAATTTAATAGTACTTCGGCGGAGGCTTGTTGGCTGGATAAATAACCTGCCTGCTCGTTGGCAAAGCGATTCCTCCATTTCAGTGGTTCAGCCGTTGCTTGCGTGTAGGCGTCGATGTCCTTGGCGAGTGCCGGATTTTTTTTGGCCAGTTCATTTAAGGCATCTGTGCATGCCTCGGAAACCTGCTTCCGACCTGTCGTCCGACGATCTACTTGACTGATTTGTCGAAGTAAATTGGTGTAAATGAGCGGGATCTGATCCGTGGCAGTTTTTTCAGCCAAGGAGTTGATGATATCTGTCATCGCGATCAAGGTCGCTTTCTTTAACCTGGTGATATCGTTTGTTTTTGTATTGCCTGTCTGGTTGGTAACCATCCACTCGATCGCATTCGCACGGGTCAAATTTGCCGAAGCCCGAACCCATAGCTTGCATACTTGTGCGAAGGCTTGGGTGCCATCACCTTTAACATTGCCATCAAGTGTTGCAGAGCCTGTCTGGTCCAGTTCCTGACAAATGCGTTTCATCTCTTCTGTGGCAGCAGCAGCGCTGGCAACTTCGTTTTTGATTTTGTCATTCGCTTGCGCGAGATATCGCGTCCGTCTCAATTTCTTATGGTTCACATCTCCGGCGGTGAGCAGGGCTTCAAAATTGAAGAGATATTTCTTGTGTTCCAGTGGTCGAAAGAAAACCAGGGATTCACGCATTTGCATTCCCTTGGCTTCCATTTGTTTTGTGAAGACTTCGGGGTCGCTACTTTTTTGCAGACTGCTCGCTGCCTGCGAAAGAAATTTCTGGAATCGTGGTGAGTCAGTTCGCAGTCTGATAATGAGCGTCGTCATCATCTGACTTCCGCGCGGAGTTCGCGAGTAGGACAAGCCAAATTGGTCAATTTGCACGGCGAGTAAAAACAGTTTTCGGGTAAGATCAGCGCCAATTGGCTCGGACATCAACTCAAGGTGTTTTGCATCTCGCCGAGCTTTCCAGAGTCGGGCGGCCGATTTCGAGATCTGTCGATCAGAAAAACTTGCTGGATCGTTCCGTGTTTCAAACATCCGTGTCACAACGTCGAGTTCTTCCAAATACGTTTGATGTAATTCGTTTGCCAAAGCCTCAGCACCCTCGATCGTCCCGTGGGTTTTTAGTGGTTGGGACGGATCCTTACCCGTTGGATTAGCAATCGATGGGGTGTGACCTCCGAAAAACAGCAATGCAGTGCACGACGCAAGAATGATCCTTCGCGTCAGAGTGGTTGCCATGATGAATTGACAGAAATAGAACATGCTAGTTGGTCTCCGTACGAATCACTGCCAGAACATCGCCACCTTCGATCTCAATTACGCTGCCATCGGAGCCGCGCAAGGAAATCATTCCCAAGGTGGCCGTTAATGCTTTGTCCGTTGGATTGTATTGTCGGAAAGTGACAGTCATCGCCTCTCTGGGTTGTGTCATCGCGATAGGTGAAGATTCGTTCTCCTGAAAGTAAACATCGCACGGGACTTTCTCTCCTGCCAAGCTTGATGCTTTGGACGTGGCGGTGATGCCGTGCAGTAAGAGTGCCGGATAAGAACGAGCGGAGGCATCAGGGTCATAGGTAGTGATCTGAACGACATTGGGTCTGCCATCCCCGATTGTCATCAATGCGAGTTCCGCGTTCGAGATTGCAATGGGATTCGGTTTGAGATTGAGCGTGACCTCGCCTGATTCCGGTAACGTGTCTTCGACCGCTTCAACGGCAGAGTTGGTCATTGATTTGGTTTTGGATTTGGCAGTTTCAAGAGCTTGATTTATCTCTTCCTTGGAACATCCAGATGCCAAGAACAATACCAAGGTGAAAGATAACACAACCATGATTGAGGAGGCCGACGCGTATGGAATTGGACCTCCTGATGGGGGGACGCGGTGCATCTGTCTCCGAGATGAGTTCTTTGCGTTTGGCATCACAATACTTCTGTTAGAAGAAGAGATCGTCAAAATCACAGTTTGCGGCGATTTCGCCGGCCACCTTTGCTGGCGACAATGCGTGGCTTTGGCGAACAGTAATTGGAAGAAAGTTTAGCCTAGCCAGCTTTGGCACCCCTCTGCTTGCTGATTGGGAATCAAACGCATGGAATCATCAAGAAATTTTTAGTGTGTGTTGGTGCTAGTTGGTGGCGTCGCAAAGATAGCAACCAGCGAAAGTAAGACCATCAAGCCCGTAAAGAGATAAAGGGCGAGGTCAAAGTTGCCCCAGATGTCCCGGGCAACACCCATCAGCAGTGGTCCACAACCACTTCCAGCGACTGTGCAGCACCAAACGGTGCCACGAATGGAACCGATATGAGTTCGTCCAAAATACCGTACCCAAACGACATTACCCACGGCTAGTAACATACCTTGCCCTGCCCCAAATAGTCCCACAAATGTGTGCAAGGCGAGTTCGGTTTGTCCGAAGGAAACTGCCGCCAGGCCCGCACTGAGCATGATTGTTCCAACGGTGAGCAAACGATTCAGTGGTAGGAAGTCTGCCAGCACGCCCCCAAGCAGTTGGGTGAACAGCATCATCAATCCAAAGGTTTTAAAAAGACTGGCAGGCACCGTTGCTTCAAATCCCAAATCATTGCAGAGAGTAAATAGATAAAACACGATTCCCGTTCCAGCCATTGCCCAGACGGTATTGCTGGCCGCGAGGATTGAGAAGGCCCGGCTTTGAATGGCTTGTCGCAAGGTCAAGCATGAATCTGTTACATCACATGCATCAGGCGAAAGGTCGGGGCTGATTTCTGCATTCCCATCAACCGTCTGCCCAATATCTTCGGGTCGATTGCAAAACAGAAAGAAAACAATGGGCAGCATGCTTGCCGCGACGATGATCGCTAACCATTCATAGGTTCCACGCCACCCGATCGCGATAATTGAACCATGTAACCACTCAGGAATCCACGCAAAAGCAATCGCGGTACCAATACTCATGGCAGCAGAGACTCTTCCAATGCGATTCCGAAACCACATCGAAATTGCATTGCCACTGAGAAGTGAGAGTGATCCCTGACCCAGAAAGCGAAGTAAAAAAAATGCTGCTAATAGGGAGTAAAAGTTGGTTACATTCGCAGCGAAGTAACAGGCAGCGGCTAGCATTCCAATCGCAATCAAGCTGATGCCCCGTAACCCGTACCGATCCGAAAGCGGGCCTACCAACATGAGCGGAAGTGCAGCAAGCAGCGTACCTAGCATGTAGGCTAGCGATAGCTGGCTGTCACTGAGTTCCAGTGATTCGCGAAGAAAGGGCGTGAAGGCACTGACTGCAAAAGTTTGACCAGGGCTCGTCGCGATCTGCAGCAGCATTGCCACGGGGATCATGACATAGCCGTAGAAAAATGGCAGCCGCTTGGCAAAGGAGTGCGAGAATACAGGAATCACGTCATCAATTCACCTGACATGCGTGCTCCAGATGGCAAATGATTTTTTCCTATCTTGCCGTTGGCTTTGACCCAGCCGAGCGGTCTGCCGTGGAGTTGAATGGCATTCCATCCTGAACCGTCAGTTTGAATGGGTTCACCTCGCATGAACTGTTGGCACGCTTTTTGACTAATTTCGAGCTTGTTGATCGGCATGAGTGAGGCCTCGCGTCGCAGGGCGCCAGCGTGCGCTGGTTTCCATGTTTGCCCAGCACGGTGGGCAAGTTCCGGACCACCGATGGCAATCTGTTCCGCCCATTGGGGTGCAGAGGGCGAAAATCCAAGAATGACCGAATCTCTGGTGTGAGGACGTGGTTCAGATTCGGTTCCCTTGTACCAGTCCGTTAAGGCGATGGGTGTTCGAATCGCTTTCTTTCGTCTTTTCGGTTTTCCTGTTTTGGCTGAGCGAGAGTGTTGGATAGTAAGGGAGGCTGCAAAGCTGCCAGCACATTGATGGACCTGCGGCCAACAGCGATAGCAACCGGGATCTGTTTCATGTCCTTGCAGGCTGGCAATCGGCCTGGGTATCGCCACACCTTGTTGAATCAGCAGTCGTATTTGTGCTTCATTTTCTGCTTCGGCAAAAGTACAGGTGCTGTAGACGAGTTGTCCGCCATCGCGGACCAATTTGACAGCTGCTTCAAGGATGCGTTGCTGGCGAGACGCACTGTGGCTGATTTGGTGAGTTGACAGGGCTGACTGATTTTGTTTTCCCCGTGACATCATGGCCTGACCGCTGCAGGGAGCATCTACTACAAGCAGGTCAAATGCCTGGGGTAACTGATCAGCGAGCTTTTCAGGATCAAGACTTGAGATGGCAAAACGGTCGGAACCCGCGCGCGCCAAGTTGAGTTGTAAGGGAGCAACCCGATTGCGGATAACTTCATTTGCAAGCACAAATCCATGTGAGTCAACATCATCGTCAGAGACAGCTTCCAGCAGTGCGGAAGCTTTGCCACCCGGGGCGGCACATAGATCGCAAACGACTTTTCCTCGCAATCCGTCTCCGTCGGCTCCAGCCACAGCCAAGGCCAGGAGTGATCCCGCATCCTGGATGAAAAAGTCTCCACATGCGTACGCCACGGTGCGGGCCGGAGAACCAGAATCTTTTGCAGGCCTCCGTCCCAGCGCGTACCAATCGATCGGAGAACTGGGCACAGGCAGGTTGGCTGGATCTATACCACGACGATGCCGGATCACATTACGCCATGGTTGGGCCATGGCTGCGGCGAATTCATTAAGTGAACCTGGGCAATGAATCTGACCGAGAACAGATGCGATTTGTTCAGGTGGAAATGCGGGCTGGGCACGATTCATCGGGGGCGTTGAAACCATCTCAGGACAGCCATGCCAGTTGCAATGGATCCAGCAAGCAATAGGGGAGACGTATAGGTGAACATCACGAATGTGATTTGCGCCCCACGCGTGGGATCTTCCTCAGTTGCTTCGGGAATTTCACCTGTCACCAACATCGCGATTTCATTTTGAATCCTAGGCACGCGTGAAGCATAAAACAGTCCGGCCGAGATAAAAGAGAAAATCAATATCAGCATCATCATGAATGCGATGCTGATTTGGGGAAGTCGACGTTGTGAAGAAGGTTGATTCATGACAAGACTCGATGGCGGATATGCCATTTCAGTTTAACCACTGTAGCGGGAAACGACGAGGCAAGAAAAACCTGCTATGAATCTTTGCAATAACCGCCAGTTTGCCGCTGGTGTTCATAAAGCACAATGCCTGCGGTGGTGGCGAGGTTGAGACTGCGAACATGTTCCGAAGTAGGCAATCGAAGGGCCCGAGGGTCTTCGGGGTCAAGTATGGAGGCTGGTAGTCCTGAGGTTTCCCGCCCGAAGACCAGGACGTCTCCACGACGAAATTCGGCTTCCCAAATCGTTCGTTTTGCAAATTTCGACAAAAAGTACATCGGCCGGGGCTGGAGTTGTGAGACTAAGTCATCCCAATTGACGGCGTCTCCCCGCTCCAAGTGGGCCCAGTAGTCCAGCCCAGCACGTCGTAGTTTGGCATCGTCCAGCTGGAAAGCCGCAGGGCGAACAATCCAAAGTTTTGCATTCACAGCGACGCAGGTTCTACCAATGTTGCCCGTATTCTGGGGAATCTCAGGCTGGTAAAGTACCACGTGCGCCGAAGGCTCGTTTTCTTTATTGTCAGGGCTGCACGCTTCTTTCGTGGCGCGGTTATCATAAGGAGCGTTGGTTAATTCGGGTTCATGTTGCCCCTCGGGTTGCGGTTTTATACCCTTACCTGACAAACTGTTCTGCGATGCTGCGTTGGTTGCATCATCTGCGGATTGAGACTCTTCACTCGGGCTTTGTTTTTCATTCATGGCGATTCAAGTCACCTGTCCAAACTGTCTGAAGCGGTTCCAGGTCAGCGACAAATTCGCTGGCAAGACCGGTCCTTGTCCAAATTGCAAGAAGGAGATCAAGGTACCGGATGCCTCCGAAGAAGTCGTCATTCATGCACCCGACGATGAGGCTCCCAAAGATCGTCAGGGAGTCAGCATTCTCAAGCCCCTGAAGCGTACCGAAACTGATGTGACCCGAAAGGGTATGATCATTACATTCGGTGCAATTTTGCTGGCAGTCGCCGCTGCGGTCGGACTGCGGGGCATGGAAACGATTCCTGTTTACGTTCTGGCGATGGGGGCACTGTTTCTGGCTCCACCTCTGGTCTGGTCAGGATATAGTTTTGTTCGTGACTCCGAGTTGGAACCACACGTCGGGCCGGATTTACGAAATCGGGTTTTGATTCTATCTGTGATTTTGGCCGCTTTGTGGCTGGTGTACGTTTTCGTACCCACTTACGTGATGGAATATGATTCCCCGGCAGAAATGAGTTATCTGTGGTTTGGAATTATTTTTGCCGTGATGGTTGGTTTGGGGGCACTCGCATCGGCTGCCACGTTTGACTTGGAACCTTTAAATGGCCTGACCCTTGCTGGGTTGTATTTTATTGTGGCGGTTGTCTTGGCCTTGATCAGTGGCCTGACTCTGGCCACCAATGTTTGAAAACGGACCTTCCTCTGCTGGCAAGGCCGACTCCTTTCCACCTCCTGCCTTACTGTTTGTCCATGCTGCCAGAAGTTGTCGCCCTGCATCGCATCGGATCACTCGTGCGAATTCCGCCTGCGCAAGATGTACCGGTTTCTGACCGAGTACGCCGAATTCTTGATCTGGCGCCCATGAGGCGATTGGCGTCGATCAGTCAGCTTGGAATGGTGTCGCTGGTTTACCCAGGAGCCACGCACTCGCGACTGGAACATTCACTCGGGGTTTACCATAACGCTTTACGTGTGGTAGCTCGCTTTTCGTCGGACAGCGAGTTCACCGAGCGGATCACGTCTTCAATGGCAGAAGCTTTTGTACTCGCGGCTCTGATTCATGACATCGGTCACTGGCCTTATTGTCACCCGATTGAAGATATGGATATTCGGGAACTTGGTGAGCATGAGTCTCGGATCAGACAGTGCATCTACAACAGTGGTCTTGCAGAATGTATCGAGCAGGATTGGCAATGCGATCCATCTCAGGTGCTGGCTCTACTGGAACCAAAGTCAGAATCGCAGGAGACAGATCATGAGGCGTGCTGTTTTTTACGTAGTTGCATCAGTGGTCCCGTGGACATTGATAAGCTTGACTATTTGCAGCGTGACAGCTTGCATGCCGGTGTGCCTTACGGCCGAAATTTTGATGCTGGACGTTTAATCAGCTCACTTTGCTTTAACCCGGAAACATCGCGATTAGCCATCATGGACAAAGGTCGAACGGCGGCCGAGATGATGGTTTTCTCGCGTTATGTCATGTTCAGCGAAGTGTACTGGCATCACGCAGTCAGGTCGGCAACCGCCATGCTGCAACGATGTGTCTTTTTGCTCCAGAATCGCATTGATCTTGAATCGACGCTCGGGCTTGTTGATGCAACCTGGGTCGCAATGTTGCGACGGGCTGCTGAAGGCAGTGTTGCTGAACCGCTGGCTGAGGGTTTATTTGGTTCGTGCCGCCGGCTCTATAAGCGAACGGCTGAATTCAATCTGGTCGAAGGTCGTGAGGTTCATCAGGCATTGGCGCGAAAGCCTTACTGGTGGCTGGTTGCCTGCTCAGAAAAATTAGCGGAGAGAATTTTTGCGAAGACAGGTATCCCCATCCATCCGGCAGATGTGCTACTGGATGCACCGCCGGTAAAGTTGGAAGTTGATATCGATGTCGATGTACTCGGTCGTGATGGAACCGTTCGTACTTTGGGTGATGTTTCACCAGTTGCTTCGGCTTTGGCCAAGCAACAATTCGATAATCAAGTCAAGCAAGTACGAGTATTCGTGCGCGATGATTTGCGACTTGAGTTGCAAAAATTCTTGAAGCCCAGTGACTGGGCAAATGAATTGTTGGCTTCTGCTGCACTACTAGAAGAGAATGTTGTATGACGAAGGCTATTCAACCCACGATTGTGGTCGCTGCAGACAAGGGTCACGCAGCACACTGTACGGCAGATTTGATCCATGAGACAGTGCGGGAAAATCCATCTGCTGTTCTTGGACTTGCTACCGGAGGCACACCAGTGGGTGTGTACCGTTTGCTGGTGGAAAGGTTTCAGGCCGGTGAACTAGATTTTTCCAAAGTGACCACCTTCAATCTTGATGAATATGTAGGTTTGGGTCCCGAGCATGATCAAAGTTATCGTTACTTCATGCAGCAGCAACTATTTAATCACGTCAATGTGGTACGGCAGCGAACCCATGTCCCCAATGGCCTCGCGTCTAACATTGAAAATCATGTGGCCGAGTACGAAGAGCAAATTCTGCACGCGGGCGGCATAGATTTGCAACTTTTGGGAATTGGTAATAACGGGCACATCGCTTTCAATGAACCTGATTCACCAATTGACAGCCGGACACGCTTGGTTGATTTGACTGAAAACACAATCGAAGCCAATTCGCGATTTTTTCAATCAGCGGCCGAGGTGCCTCGCCATGCGATCACGATGGGAATAGGAACGATCCTTGAGTCACGGCGAATCGTATTGATGGCTACCGGAAAATCGAAAGCCAAAGTTGTTCAATCAGCAATCGAGGGTCCGGCTGATCCTGCTAATCCCGCATCACTATTGCAGGGACATGCAAGACTGACCTTTGTGCTCGATCCCGAGTCTGCCAGCGAATTGAGTCTCTGATCTACACCAAAGTAGCGGTTTTGCTAGGTCACAGGCATGCCGGACTTGCGCACAAGGGCTTACGCGATAATGGGCTCAATCACTCGAGCAGGTTCTACACCGGTCAACTTCATGTCCAATCCTTGGAATTTGTGTGTGAAGTTGTGATGATTGATTCCCAGTTGGTGCAACATGGTCGCGTGCATGTCACGCACGTGTACGACATCGTCCACCGCGTGGTAGCCAAGATCATCAGTGGCTCCGTAACTTTGTCCGGGTTTGATTCCACCCCCTGCCATCCACATTGAGAATCCCTTGATGTGGTGGTCACGACCCGCACCACCCTTGCCCTGAAACATTGGTGTTCTGCCGAACTCACCACCCCAGATGATGAGCGTGTCTTTCAGCATGTCGCGCTGTTTCAGATCAGTCAGCAGGGCCCACGTCGCGCGATCGGTCAATCCACAGCAAATGTCCATGTACTTTTCAAGCCCACCATGGTGGTCCCAGCCACGATGATAAAGTTGGATGAAACGAACCCCGCGTTCGGCAAGACGCCTCGCGAGCAGGCAGTTTGAGGCGTAGGACCCATCGCCGGGTTTCGCACCGTACATGTCCAGGATGTGCTGCGGTTCATTCGACACATCTGCCAGATCAGGTACGGATGTTTGCATTCGGAACGCCATCTCATAATTTGCCAAGCGAGTCTCAATTTCCGGATCACCTGTCGATTTCAGCCGATGTTGATTGAGTTGACCAATGGTTTCAATCAAACGTTGTTGCTGTCGCCCCTGGACTCCCTCAGGTGCATCAACGTAGTTCACGGGTTGCCCACTGCCGCTGAATTCCACTCCCTGATAGCGGCTTGGAAGAAATCCAGCTGACCATTGTCGTGACGCGATAGGCTGCGGATTACGCCCACCTACACTCGTGAGCACCACAAAGCCCGGCAAGTTTTCACTTTCGCTTCCCAAGCCGTAGGTGACCCATGATCCCATCGAAGGTCTTCCACTGATTGCAGTGCCCGTGTTCATGAAGGTGTGTGCAGGATCATGATTAATCTGCTCGGTAACCATCGATCGAATGACACAGATATCATCGGCCATCTTCTGGTGGAAAGGCAGATAATCACTGATCAGTTGACCGGACTGCCCGTGCTCTGCGAACTTGGTCAAGTGTCCCTGACATTTCAATTCCTTTCCCTGTAGTTGGGCAATCGGTTGTCCCTCGGTATAGGATGCTGGCATGGGTTTCCCATTGAGTTTGTCCAGTTCCGGCTTGTAATCGAATGTTTCTAGGTGGGATGGCCCTCCTGCCATGCACAAAAAGATGACACGTTTGGCTTTCGCAAGATGATGCGGTACATCAGTTCGTGCACCCGCGTTGACCTTGTTGGCAGCTTTGCAGTCGGTTGCAAGCATGGATGCCAACGCGGCGCTACCAATAGCGACTCCATTGTTGGAGAGGAAAGTTCGCCGATTGAGCGGATTTGAATGCTGTTTCATGGGGATGGCTTTACAGCGGTTGTGGAATGCGTTCGCAGTGGTGTTGGTGGTCGACGTCTAGTAACGAGTAACCGTTTCCTGCAGATTCAGGAGAGCACGGGTGAGAGTGGTCCAGGCAGCAAGTTGTTGGGGGTTCACCGATTCAATATCAATGTTCTTGTCGATGGTATCGAGCAACTTGCCAGCATCTTCAGGCAGGGAACGATAATGTTTGATTTCGGATTCCAGCAACCTGCTAAGCGCTGAAAGCTCGAACGAATCAGGTTGTCGAGAGACGGTTAACTCAAAGGCTCTTCTGATTTTAGCCTCCGGAGCTTCCGCTTCGATTTTTAGCAGAGCTGCAGCAAAGGCTACTGCAGCATTGATCATGGCTGGGTCATTCAGCATCACCAACGCTTCCAACGGCGTATTGGATCGTGCTCGTTGTGCCGTGCACTCTTCACGACTTGGAGCGTCCAAGGCCTTGAGCATCGGATGCAAGAATTGTCTCTGCCAATGAACGTAAACGCCGCGTTGATATTGACGTTGGTCCAGATGTGGTGCGTAGACACGTTTGGGAAAGTTCAGATGACGATAATAACCCGTGGGTTGCTTTGGTTTTACGCTGGAACCACCAACGGTGCGTACCAGCAGATCGCTTACGGACAGCACATTGTCGCGCACCATTTCGGCTGGAAGTCGATAGCGAGCCTGACGTCCAAACCATTGGTTGTACGGATCTTCCCGGAGTTGTGTGTCTGTTGTGTCGGAAGCCTGCTGGTAGCTGCGGGATAGTACAAGGCGGCGCATCATGCGTTTGATACTCCAGTTATCCTCGATGAAATCGAGGGCAAGCTGATCCAGCATCTCGGGATGATTTGGTGGCTGTCCCTGACCACCAAAGTCCCCGAGTGATGGGGAGATGCCGCGACCGAAAAGCAGATACCAAAAGCGATTCACAAAGACCCTCGCCGTCAGCCCCCCAATGCCGTTGTCCACATCGACAAACCAGTTTGCAAGATCGAGACGCGTAGCACGGTTTCCATCGACATCGAGTGCTCCAAGAAATTCCGGTATTGCTGGAGCTACGATGGGTCCGCTGTCATCCAACCAATTTCCTCTTGGCAATACCCGAATCTCTCGCGGAGCAACAGACTGGGTGACCATCGTGAGCCGATTCGATGCCTTGAGTTGTTGCAACTGCTCCTGATTCGCGACAATCTGATTTTTGATCGTGCTCACCTGCGCTGGATCTGCATTTTCCAGTTTGCTTTGCAGTGTCTTCAACGTTGATTCGATTTTTGCAGCAAGCTCACGCTGCCATCGGCTTCCTACGGAAATTTCGGGTGGCCGTTTGGTGGGTAAAGAGTTAGTGCCGACTTTAAAGTGTTGCTGCTCATCGATGTCTGCGAAAAATGCGACCATCGAATAGAAGTCTTTGTTTGAATACGGGTCATACTTGTGGTCGTGGCATTGGGCACAACCCACAGTGGCTCCCATCCAAACGGCTGAAACATTACGAATGCGATCCGCAGCGTAGATGGCGAGATATTCTTTGGGTTGCAGTCCCCCTTCATGCGTTGTTTGCAACAGTCGGTTGTATCCGGTCGCGATCTGTTCCTCGGGCGTGGGATCTTTGACAAGATCACCTGCCAGTTGTTGGCGCGTGAATTGATCTAATGGCAAGTCGTCATTGAAACTGTCGATGACATAGTCGCGATAAGGTGAAATGTTGTGGTCCTGATCCCCGTGATAGCCGACCGTGTCTGCATAGCGAACCAGATCCAGCCAGTAAGTTGCCATGCGTTCCCCATACGCAGGCGAAGCGAGAAGAAGATCGACAGCTTTCTGATATGCCATGGGGCTCGTGTCGCCGACGAAGGCCTCGATCTGTTGTTGGGTAGGTGGAAGACCGGTCAGGTCAAATGTGACTCGGCGAAGCAAGGTGTGACGCGGGCTATCCGGCGAGGGTGGTAGCAGTGTTCTTGGCAGTTTTGCCAAAATATGATCATCAACTGGATCACGGGCCCATGCACTGTTAGTTCTGGGTGTGGGGTTTGGCTTTGGGTCGACATAAGACCAATGCGGTTCATAGATCGCACCTTCGTTCACCCAACGTTTCAAAAGATTGATCTGCTTTTGGTTAAGATGTTTGCCAGATTCAGGTGGGGGCATCAATTCGTCGGGGTCGCCAGAGGTGATTCTTGCGATCAATTCACTCGTGCTGGCGTTACCAGCGTCAATGGCATCCTGCTTTGCAAACTCTTCCACATCCAGCCTAAGATCAGCTTCGCGATGCTCAGCGTCGGGACCGTGACAGAAAAAACAGGTGTCTGAGAGAATTGGCCGGATGTCGCGATTAAATGAAAGCTCGTCACCAGCATGGGCGTGCGAGCCCGTTGCAAAGGTTGAGACAAGTGTGATGATAAGGACAAGACCGCGCATGTAACTTTTCGCTGTATGAATGGATAAGTGCAAATTCGCTCTCATCTTAACCGTTAAAAGTCAAAGGCGGTTACACAATCATCAGACTTAGTGCTGTCGAGAGTCTGCTATGTGATGGAACCTGCGGGATTTAGTCTAAAGACTACGAATTAGCTGGCATTGAGTTTTGGATTCCGATTGCGGCATCCAAGCCAGCCGACGCTTCGGCATGATCATCTTCGACTGACGCTCCTGTTACACCAATCGCTCCGATCACCGTCCCCTGATCGTTGGTGATCGGTAAACCACCGGGGAATGAGATCAGTCCACCATTTGAATCTTCGATGTTGTACAAGGCTCCGCCAGGTTGAGAGAGTTTACCGAGAGTACCTGTTGGCATATCAAAGAAAGAGGCGGTTCTGGCTTTCTTGCACGCGATATCGATACTGCCGATCCAAGCTTCATCCATTCGGTGGAATGCTCTTAGATTCGCGCCTACATCAACAATAGCGATGTTCATTCACAGTCCGAGAGTTTTTGATTTAGTAATTGCCGCGACAAGTATCTTGTTGGCTAGAGCTGCTGTGATATTGCTGTTGTGCGCTGGGGGCATCCTGTTATTTCGTTTGAGCGTGAGGTCCATGAATTATCTTTGGGATTCCGAGGTTCATCAATTCGATTATCCGAATTTGTCTCTCTACCGTCTTGTAGTTACCGCTAAAAAAATTGTACATTTGCCGCATGAGCGAAGAAATCAAGAACCCATTGGGGTGGCAGAACCAATTTTTCAAGCAACTTGCGCGTCCTCGAACGCTGTTGGATCTATTTGATTTTATTCCCGGTGTTTACATGTACATCAAGGATGTTGACAGTCGTTTTGTACGAGCCAACCGTGTTGTTTGTGACGTGGTGGGCGTTGCGCATCCGGATGAGTTGATCGGACATACTGATTTTGATTTTTTTCCACCAGCGATAGCGGCGCAATACGTTGCCGAGGATCAACGCGTGATCACGGCAGGTGAATCACTTTCCGATCAGGTTTGGATGGTACCCGGGAAAAATGGGGTTCCCCGTTTATATCTGTGCAGCAAGATCCCGCTTCTGGACCGTGAAGAAAACGTGGTCGGGATTGCGGGTGTGAAACGCCCTTATGAGTACTCCGCAGATGATTCAGCAGGTTACAGTCGCCTCGTTCGTGTCATTTCATTCATCATTGACAATCATGCAAGCTATATCGAAGTCAAAGACATGGCAGAACATGTTCACTTATCGGTAAGTCAGTTGCAGCGAGAGTTTTCACACAACTTTGGTATCACGCCTAGCCGTTATCTGCGTGAAGTGCGAGTGGGGATGGTCAGGCATTTGCTGGAGAGCAGCGATCTGACTTTGACACAGATTGTCGGCGAGTGCGGTTTTTATGATCAGAGCCATCTGACGCGGCATTTCAAAGCCTCGACTGGGCTTACGCCCTTAAAGTACCGCCAGCGTTTCCGGTCGCTGTAACCGTGACTTTAATTCGCTTGATTTGGTAAGGCGGGTTTGGTGCAGCGATAGACGAAGGCCGGAGGCAGATTCAGCCATACGCTGGGGCTTCGCTCGACGCTTGCGAATGTGTTTCTTAAGCGTCGGTTGAAGCGGGCGCCGGCAGGCAACACAACTCCCTGCCAGTACGCGAAAGTTGCGAATTGTGCCTCGGGAGCCAGTACACCCAGCATGGCATCGATGATTTCAGTTTGCAGCGATTCGGGGAATGAAGCCCACGGTAGGCCGCAAATCACAGCGTCGATTTTCTCAATGGATTCTTGTTGGCAGAGTGCGGCAATATTGGTGACGCTATCGTTGTAGACCGTGACATCGGGGCAGCGCTTTCGGGTTACCTCGGCCATTTCAGCTGATCGCTCGACTGCAAAAAAAGTACTCTCAGGGTGAAGTTTTTCGCTGATCGCTTGCGTGAAGACACCTGTTCCGGGCCCAAATTCGACGACGTTACGAATCTGATCCCAGTCAAACCAGTCCACCATCATGCGAACCAAGCGGTCACTGCTGGGCGCGATCGCACCCACTTGTCCGGGATTTCGGAGGAAGTTCTTGAGGAAGGTAGTATTTTCGCCCATCAAAGCAGGTTCCAGCTGTACGGACTCGCCGCCAAATCAAAATTCACGCATCACAGGGTATCGGATAGCGACCGGAACGTGAGGTACCATATAGCGATGCAAATACCTAATCAAGGAAATCGCCGAAGTGTTGGCGCTAATATGACACCGATGATCGATGTCGTTTTTCTGTTGATCATTTTTTTTCTGGTTTCGAGTCATCTGGCACGGCAGGAGAATCGGCTACCGCTGGAATTGCCGGTTGCCTCAACATTTGATCCCGTAGATCCTGATAAAGCACCCCTGACGATCAGTGTGGACCAGCAAGCTCGATGGTTGGTTTCCGGGGATGTAGTTGATTTATCCATTTTGCGGGCAATTCTGTCCGACCTGAAGGTCAGTCAGGGTTCTGATGCTGCGATTAGGATTCGTACGGATGGTGCGGTGGAATACAAGCAGGTCGAGCCACTGCTACGCGAAGCAGCTCTAGCTGGAATCACGGATGCTTCGATTGCTGTCCGTGAGGAGGCCGGATTATGAGGCTGCCAAATACCTCCAATGACGACTCGTTGGAATTGAAAATGACCCCCATGATTGACGTTGTGTTTCTATTGTTGGTTTTCTTTGTTTGGACCAGCAGCTTCGAATTGCCAGAGTTTGATCTTCCCGGCTCTCTTGCTGAATTACCTATGGGAGCTGCAGAGGCGTCCAGTGACACACAACCGGTTGAGAAGTTTGACGAGATCATTATTCGGCTCCTGTGGCAGGTGGAGGGAACCCAAATCATGTTGAACGGGCAGCCGTTAGAACGCATGAGTGATATTAAGGATCGCCTGATTGAAATCACCTCGTTGGGGGTGCAACCACCGGTGATCGTCGATCCCGACGAAAAAGTGACCATGGCTTTTGCTGTCCAGGCCTATGATGCCGCACGTGCAGCGGGGATCGATCGAGTGCTGTTTGCTGCCAAGCCGGAGTAACCATGATTCGTGCTGTACCAATCATTCTGCTTCTGTTGGTGGTTGTCTGCTTGAAAGGTAGCGATCGGCAACTGGCTGCTGCTGGGCCGTCCATCAAAAATGTTGGACGGATGACTCATGACCGAGATGAGGATCTGATTCAAGCTCTGTTGGAACGCGGACGCTTTGATGACGCCCTTGACCTTTGCCGATTGCGCTCAGCTGATTCGCAACTTCAAGGAGATACTGTTGCCAAGTGGCGGGTTCGAGAATCAAAAATACTAACGTCCAGACAGATGGGGCGGGATAAGTTTGGTACTGATGAGTTGGCAGAAGTACAGCGTCCAATCAGTGATTTGTTGCGTGCTTATCCGAATCATCCACGTGAGTTATTTTTGAAATCGCAGCTGTTAGATAGTGAAAAGTCGTTCGCTCTTCACGGTGTGCTGCGTGCCGCCGTGTCCTCACGCAATGACCAAATACAGGAACTGGCTACTAGGCGGTTGCTGACAGCGATGGCCAACGTATCCAGTTTGGCTGATGAAATTCAGCAGAAGCGCTCTGCGCTCGAATCGGATCGCACGGTTGTAAGTCGGGGAATGATTGCTGATTTGCGTCGTCTTGGCCAACAGTTGCAAACTGATGCAGTTTCAATTGCACTTGTTCAGACTGACTTGTTTCCGCGAGGTAGTGCTGATTGCATCGCAGCGGCAACGAAGGCGGAGCAGGTAGCCAATGATGCAATTACGCGTTTGCCTGTGGGAACTGACGCGAGAAAAGAAGTTGAGCGATTGAGAGTGGAAGCAGTTTTTCGAGCCGCCCAATACGATCGTTGTGATGCTTTATTGACGGCGTTGCTTCCTCAATTTACCGGCTCGCTACCTCCCAAATTACAAGCTCTCCGGGTGCGATTATGCATCGCTCAAGGCCAGATGGCGAAGGCCGGTAAATTGTTGGACGATTTCTTTGGGGATGTGCCGGAGGCAGCACCCAATGCTCTCTCCATGGACTTGGCGAGACTCGAATTCTTATTGGTCGCTAATGCGGGGAGTCGGGTTGGTGATTGGTTGGAAGCAATTCAGCGCCGTGGAGGAGCATACGCCAGGCGTCGAGCTGATGCAGTTTCCCTGTCGCATTTGAATTCCACGGGCCAATCAAAAGCCAATGTTGATCCTGCTGTGGTTGCTGCTCAGGGTCAGGATTGGTTGCGTCGTGGAGATTCCAGCCGAGCTGGCGATCTCCTGGCCGCCGCCGCCGCCGCCGAACGCGACCCCGATCGGGCGATGAACCGCGTTGCCGAGGCCGCCGCAGCGCTGCTGGCGGCGAAACGTATGAATGATGCTATTGATTTGCTGCAGGACGTCTCTCTCGCGAAATCAGCGGCCCAAAGAGCAGCCGCAACACATCTTCAGGCTGCTATCTTGCTCGCGAGGCTTGAGCCGTCTGGTACGGAAACCGTGAAACGCCTTGAGGCGATGTTGCGAGTGAATTTGCAGCGATGGTCCGATAGCTCGAATTCAGGATCCATTCGTACTTGGTTGAAAAAGATTCTTACTTCTCAGCAACGCTATCTCGAGGCAGCAGAAATCGTATCGGATGTTAAGCCCGCAACAATTAATAACGAGCTGGCACAATCCATTGCTAATGCATGGTTATTGGTTTTTGAAAAAAGTGGTTCTGATTCTGCAGATGCAACGGCGCCCCGAGGAGCTGACCGGCGGCTAGTGACGAGTCAATTTCAAATTGCGATGAAGAAACTGATAAGCAATGATGCGATGCGTTCGCGTTATCGTCTTATCTGTGCTTTGCACTTGGATCGACCGAAGCTTAGTGATCTGAAGTCGCTGGGGGCAAATGCTTTTCCTGAAGATGCATTCATTGACTCTCTTATCAACTTCCGGCGGAGTGGGCTGACCCCAGCAGAAGCACCACCCTTGGCTTTGCTGGCTCAGGTAGAGCAGCGTTTGATGGCGGATGCTCGCACTGATCCGTCAGTACGTCCGAAAACGCTCGCTTTGCTGGGAAAGTGGCTGGGTTCAGAACCAGTGTCCATGGAGTCAGCGGAGCGTTGTTTGTGGGGCAGCGATGTTGAAAAAGCGATTGAGTTACTCAAGGAAGTTCAGAAAACATCCGCAGATCCTCGGCAGTCGATACAGCAGGCCGCCACGATGCTGGGATCCAGCGACAATTCAAAAGCACAGCAAGCAGGCGTTGCGTTGTGGGATGAGTTCGCATCCGGCTTGCCACAAGGTCAACGTGTTTGGCATGAAGCGAAATTAGCGGCAATCCGCTTGTTGCAAAAAATGGGTGACCAGCAGGAAGCATATCGCCGTGCAAAGTTCATTTTGCTTACACAAGGGACGATCGATGAGGCCCTGCGGAGTCAGTACCAGTCAGTCAAAAAACCTTGAGCGGTGGTCACACCACGTAAGGTTTCAAGTTAGAGAGAGTTGCGGTTCCGTGATTGGCATGATTTGGATCAAGGCGTGATGGGAACACAGGAAAATACTGAGCCGTCGGCAGCTGATTCTTGGAAGCGTTTTGTTGTCTTGCGACATGACGTCGGTCCATGTTTCGAACGGACGACGGAGACACATCTGGATTGGATGTTTGCGACTGGTGACACGTCGGCCACGTGGTCGACGGAATTGATTAATGATTTGGAAAATTCTTTCGAAGTGCCTTGTCTGAAGTTGGCTGATCATCGTTTGGCTTATCTTGACCATGAGGGTGATCTTGGGGGGGGGCGAGGCCGCGTGCGAAGAATACTGGCTGGCGAGTACATGCAACTGACAAGTGCTTTGGCCGAGGTGACCCTTAAAGCAGCATTACGTTGGCAGACAGAGTCTGGTGTTCGACGTGGGCTGCTTGAGATTGTTCAACGGCGGGGCGAAAAGTTGTCGACCGCAGAACCGAGATCGGCATTACGTTTGTCAATATGTCGATAGGTGAGAAACTGATGAACAGGGCCTCGAGGTTCGTAACAGTCTTCTGCTTTTGTCCCTGTATGACCCGATAAAATGATGATTCCGTCGATCATTTGGATTGATTCTATGATGACGGGACTGTAGGCGTATCCGCTGTGTTCACTTGGAACTTGAACAAGCGCAGTGGGACCGGATTCTGTGCGGTCCCAGCGGATTTTAATACCTCCCTTCGCGGCCTCCTTACTGACGCCATCGATGAATTGACTGATTGGCAAGGAGACAGCGCCGGCTTTCAGCTTGCGAATGTGGACGGCTAGCAGATTCGGTTCTTCCGTCAGTTCGACATGCAATTCACAGGAAATGACTGTGTCAAGCCTCGCGTCGGTGTAGCGAGCGGCTGCCAGTAAATGACCTTGCTGAATGCTGATTCTTGGATCTCTGGCACCTGAAGTTTGTAGTTGCTTGAACTTCAGGGGCAACTGGTCGATGAGCCATGCATTGATGTCGTCTTCACTGAAGCTTGCTTCCCATGAGCCGGGTTGGGAGGCATCCTGTTGCAGCTTGGCAATATTGGCCTCGAGCTCGTAGCTTCCTGCTGCTGTGTCAGGATGGCTGAGTTGTGTTGCCTGTTGGTAGAACTCTGGCACGACCCGAGTCTGTCGGAATAACCACCAGCCAGCGAGTGAGGTAAGGAAAAGAATCGTCAGCGCAGTGATTCCAATTCGCTTGACCCATCGGACCATGGCTGATTCCATATTTGGTGACAGTATTTAAAAACGTAGAGGTCGGGGGATCCAATCCCGGATGCGCTCAGCGATTCCGGGTGCCTCCTCTTTTTCCACTTCTGTTTCGGTTGTCTTCGGCTCAGTTTCCATCAATGGATCAAGTTTCAGCAGGTATCGTGCCCATCCATTCTGCAATAATCGACCCGCCGGCGCAAGATTGCTTTTTTGTAGACCTTGTACGGCAAGAAAAGCTCCGCTTTGCAATTCATCTCTCTCGCTAACTGTGGGGAACTGATCATGAAGCCTGATATCGTCAATCCAGATTCGACCACTTGAAAGACTGTCGATGGTGAGGCGCAGTGAGTGCATGTTGGCGGCATCGATGTTGAGTGCTTCGAGTTGTACTTCCCGGCTTCCCCACTGACCATTTTTAGGGATCTCAAACTCATTGGAATAGCGGATAGGTTTTCCACGATCAGTCGCTTCAAGAGAGATTCGCAAGCGGTGTTTACCGTCATTCGTGCTGGCTTCGGCGCGGCATGCCAGAGAGACTGCAAGTCGACCTGATTCCGGCGGTGTGATGGTCTCACTTACCAGCCAAGTTCGGGCTGTTGTATTGGTTTCGGTGGTGAGCAGGATCGATTGTTTACCTTCGAGGGGTTGGGTAGCGTCAACCTGGACGCAGCCTGCAGGATGTTGTGCATGTAACCAACCTACCAGTCCCAAGTCGCCTGCTTTTTCAAATCCTCCGTTATTCAAGGCGTCGTAAGATTCGAAGTCGAACAGAATCCCAAGTCGCTGGGCGACTAAGGTTACTTTTCTTTTGATTTCTGCCAATGCTGCGGTCCCGCCGCTGAGCCGCGCACGGCATGAAATGATTTTGATGTCACCTGCGGGTTGGCTCGATTGGAGCAGAATTAAACGCCCCTCTGCGACTTGAACTCGCGCACGGTTTC
>Ga0315331_10000160_pt1 | contig 41665 bp, 29 predicted proteins | sample M160m34915metaG_FD_203456 | JGI IMG/M metagenome (GOLD analysis project Ga0315331, IMG submission 203456) | Ammonia-oxidizing marine archaeal communities from Monterey Bay, California, United States - M1 60m 34915 | ecosystem: Environmental > Aquatic > Marine > Intertidal zone | place: USA...
GAGGTGTCCGACGTTCTCCGGCATCTGTGAACCGACATTGCGGATCAACGAACCATCCAGTGCGAAAGCACACTGTTCTGCTGCTACCCGCCCGGTAGGCTGACTGTCGACCAGCACAACATCCGTGCCACCACGAACGGCAACCTGATACAGCTGAATGTCAACCTGACTGTCTGAACTTTCGGCAACAGGTGACTCAGACAGTCTGAACACCGTGGTCGGTCGTTGTGACGGGTTTTGTACTTCGATGGTGCAGTCACGCAGTTCAATTCTGTTGGGACCGTTACATTCGAACACGACCCATTCATTTGACATGACTTCGTTGCGGACGATGACTCTCAGGTCCACGCCCAGCAGTCGCAGACTCAGATTATTCGTGAGATTAAACAGCCGTGCCGGCACGGAGGACTGCTCGTCGTCACCTCGAAACTCCAATACAGGGCGGAACCCCGCCGCCGCGCGAAGAGTGATATTTTCGCCGTTTGTCCGCCCGAGTTTTGGCAGAGACGGTACCTGTTGAACGCCATTAAACTGCAGCAGAATCTCGTCACCTGATTTCGCATCAGCCAGCGCACTGCTGAGTGAGTTGTGGTATTTCTGCTCACCGAGCGCAGTTTCGAGTCGAATACGACGTTGTTGTATGGGGCCAGTGGTGATGCTTTCAGGCATCGGTACACCTGATTCCGCTGACGCCACTATTGGTATGATGGGGCCAACGGGCATGAATCCGGGCAGTGGAACCGGATTGGAATTCCGGACTTGTTCAAGAGTCTGACTTAGTTCTGCAGTCGCCGTTGTCGACCTGTCTGATCCTGATGTCAACGCGGAATCCTCTCCGTTTGATTCTACGATGGCGTTCATGCTTAATGAATCGGTGGGACTTAGCTGGATCGCGTGCGATTTCTGCAGCCACTCCGGCAGAGGTTCTGGCTCGCCGGGAAGAAAATGAAAAATCAACGCCGTCATACAGATCGCCAGCACCGCACCGGTCAGGAAGATGGCTCCCGATAATTCACGAAGTTTGCGAACGGGAATTCTGCGCCACACGACTCCTTCCGCAGGAACACTTCGCAATCCCATCTGTGTTGCCAGGCTGATCAGATCAGTCAGTAACTGCCCTGGATCCTGGTATCTTTCGTCAGCATCGGTGTTCATCATGTTCTGCACGATGGCTGCCAGTTCGATGGGAACATCCTTCGCCACAAGTCGCGGATCCGGAGGTGTTTTTCCCTGGTGATCCAGCAGTTTTTGCAATGCGGTGCCTTCCGGATAGGGAGGCCGTCCGGTGAGCATGTGGTACACCGTGCATCCGAGCGAATAAATATCGCTGCGAATGTCGGCCATTCGCGGGTCACGCGCCTGTTCAGGGGCGATATAGTCGAATGTACCGAGAGTTGTTCCGGCAACCGTAATATCGCCAATTGAATCCGTCGTGTCGCGTCGCGCCAGTCCCAGGTCGACGACCTTTATGCGACCGGAATTTGTGATGATGATGTTGGATGGTTTAATGTCGCGATGGATAATTCCGGCGGCCGCGATGTGGTTCAGCGCAAGCGTTGCCTGGATGGAGTAGTTAACTGTTTCTACAGGAGTGAGTTTTCCGCGTTGTTGAATCAGTTCCTTGATGTTGATGCCATCAGCATATTCGTAGGCGATGTAGTGAATCCCGTCCTGTTCACCAGAGAAGAAAATGCGGGCAACATTGTCATGATTCAGTCGGGCACACGATCGAGCTTCATTGCGAAATCTGGCAACCAGCAACGCATCGGTGGCTGTTCCTGGATGCAGGACCTTCAAGGCGACGAAGCGGGACAGCTCAACATCGACGGCTCGAAAGACGGCTCCCATGCCGCCGGATCCGATTCGCTCTTCTACATCGAAGTGGCCGATGCGAAGCCCGTGCTCCCGATTCTGCTCATCGGTCTGTGTGCTGAACAGACGATCGCGGATTTCCTGTGCCGTTGCGGAATAGGCGGTCTCTGATGGCGTATTGTCGGCTAGTTCCGTGCCACTGCTGACAACCGTATTCTGATCGTCGGCCATGAGCGGTCGATCCAGCAGAGGCACTTCGCCCTCGGCGGATTGTGTCGAATCGATTTCAGCACTTGACTGCTGAGTCATGTTACACCGGCGAACCGTCAAATTCAGTTGAAGGCGTCATTCGAATGACGGATGTGTCGGAAGACAGGATAATTGGCGCCGTCGCTGAAAAGACATTTAGAAAGGAGACTGCCGCAGCATTGAAGCAGCCATAGCAGTTGATGAATCATACTCTGGAGGGTGGGACTGGTCAAAAACCGTCTGCCGTGATCCGCTCGGATCCCGGTGTTTAGTGCGTATTGCACCGACGTATGCCGGTTCCGGCCAGCAATTTTGCGGCTCGATCGCGGTTAAGGCTGAGGCACTTCGGCAGGGAGTACTTTGGTTCCGACGCACGTACTGCCATTCGTGCCCTGCAGTAGACTGTTACGACTGCATATGGGACGGTCCGTCAGCAATTCACGGTTTTTGCCGGTCGTACCGACTGTGCGTGGACCGACTGTGCTTGTCGGCGAACTTTCTGACCGGGGGCCTGGCAAAAGACAAGGGATCTTCGGGCCCGCTCAGCCCAGCCGGTGGTGGCTGGGCTGGTGACCGGAACAGTCACGTCCGGCGGTCGTTGTGCAACGTAATCAGGCGATGTGGTTGTCGCAACGCCCGCACGTCTTGCAGCCCGCGGCAACCGCTTCGGTCAGCTCAGGAGCAGGGGAATCACAGGTTTACGACTCGTTTTAAACAGCAGAGACTTCAGCGGCCGTTCGACTTGCCGCAACCGAAGTCCGGACATTCTTGACAGCGGCACCGCAGCTGTAGGGTTCTCAAGCATGAGCTGTTGAATCACATGTCGTGGCAGAAAAACCACGAACGATTCTTCCGTCGCTTCCGCGTATTCTTCTTATCGGCCGCCGTTGAGTGCGTTGACCTCGCCAAACAGCTCCCCTGGTTTCATGAAACCGAGGATCACCTGCTAGCCTCCGCTGGCCAGGTGGTAAATCCTGACTCTCCCCCGAGCCAGAAGCAGAACGGAATCACCCACATCACTGGGCAGGTAGATTGTCTCGCCGCGATTGAATGTGCGGCTGAAGCACTGTGACTCAGTGTCCAGCACCTGATCGGGCGACAATTGCTCAAAGACGCAACATTTCTTCAAGTACGCGATGTTGTCGTTCATGTCGCTGCCAGGTTGATTTGAGCAATACAACGTCCCGAGCCAAAGATACTCATTGCACGACGTCGGTTGTGTGTGTCTTCTTACAAGACCATCAGTAAATCCCTCAGAATTGGGTTGTTTGCGTCCTTTTGATGATCCGGTCCGGTATGTTGGAACTACACCGGCCCAAGGTGGCCTTGCGCCTAAACTTGTTCAGCTTTCCGTTTCATGGAGACAGCACATGCGTGCTGCCCTCCGTCCCACCCGCGGAAAACAGTGAGGACCGAGTCGTCGACGGACAGCAACTTGTCAAAAATGCTGGCTTTAAGTCCCGACACTGATCCTGACAGGTCCTGGTGATCGCACACCTGGATACTTTTCTGATGCCATGTCTTCATTTCCGTGTCGGTCTGACGTCGCTCGACCAGCCATCCCCCTATAGAATCCACTGTACAGCGTCAGCGTGCTTCAGAGCACCTGACCGGGGCCCACCGTTGCGAAGGGCCGGCAAAGGCCCGTTTCTCAATAAATTAACTACATCACGTCTTTACAAACCGAATCCCCCGTCGAATTTGGTGCTCCTGTAAGGCATCGTGGCAACCGACCTTGGTAAAGGCAAAGCCGTTCATTGCGGTCAGATCAGAGCGGTATTCGCTCGACAACATAATTCTCGGACCCGGTTTCATGCGTAGCGAATCAGACGTTTTCTTTGACGATACTCCCTTCGATATCCCGGTGGCGGAAAGGGTTAAGCGTCTGCCCCCGTACATGTTCGGCGCCATCAACAAGCGGAAACACCAGCTCCGTGTCGATGGTGTTGATGTTATTGACCTGGGCATGGGGAATCCCACTGATCCGCCGGATCCATTAATTGTTCAGAAGATCGAAGAGGCTCTGGCGGATTCACGCAACCACCGTTACTCCGTCAGCAGCGGAATCGAGAATCTGCGGAAAGAAGTGTCTGCTCGATACTGGAAGCGATACGGTGTCCGGCTTGATCCTGACAGCGAAGTGCTGGCCTGTATCGGGTCCAAGGAGGGTTTCAGCCACATGTGTCTGGCGCTGATGGGTCCGGGGGACACGGCGATCGTGCCTTCACCGTATTTTCCCGTCCATGTGTATGCCGTGATGCTGGCTTCCGGCAACGTGATTACTCTGGACACACGTGAGCCCGAAAAGTTCCTGCAGAACATCGCGTATACGTGTGAGAATCTTGTGCCGAAGCCCAAGGTTGTTGTGGTCAACTTTCCGCATAATCCGACAGCCACAGTAATCGAGCAGGATTTTTATGTCGACCTTGTCGCGCTGGCGAAAAAGCATGGCTTTCTTGTGATCAGCGACTTCGCCTATGCCGACATCTGTTACGACGGATACCAGGCCCCCAGCTTTCTGGCAACGCCCGGCGCCACAGACGTTGGTGTCGAAATGACTTCGATGAGCAAAAGCTACAGTATGGCCGGCTGGCGAATCGGCTATTGCTGTGGCAACCGGGAAATGGTTCGCGCACTGGCCACGATTAAGGGCTACTACGATTATGGAATCTTTCAGCCAATCCAGATTGCTGCCATTGTCGCTATGAGGCACTGCGACGCCGCGGTGGAAAGTGTTACCCGAGAGTATCAGTCGCGTCGGGACGTGCTGTGCGATGGTCTGACACGATTGGGGTGGGACGTAACACCGCCAAAGGCTGGTATGTTTGTGTGGACGGACATGCCGGCAGAGTGGCGGGAGATGGGGTCGATCGAATTTGCGATGAAGCTGCTCAACGAGGGTGGTGTTGCCGTCAGTCCTGGTCGAGGCTTCGGGGATGACGGAGAAGGCAGTCTGCGACTGGCCATCGTCGAAAACAGCCAGCGTCTGCGTCAGGCGGTGCGGCAGATCGATAAGTGCCTGACCAGGGACGAAGTGGAGACGGCAACGTAGTGCGCCGTCGCAGCCGGAGACGATGGCTGTGTTCGATCTGAATGGGTGCTGATGGTTGTCCGCCGCGGGCTGCGCGGCAGCACCGAAGAAAAGATGCGAGAGCTTGTGCTACGCTTCATTCAGCGGCTGGTATTCACTGCATTTCGATTCAGAACGAAAGCGAACGGGCGATGATTCACAACGGATTTCAAACAGCATTCATCGTGGCGATTCTGGGGACGATCGGATGCCACGACGGGCAGACTCCTGTCGTTGAATCGCCCCCCACTCCGCCGGATTCAGCTGCGGCAGAGACGGGGCATACTCATGGTGACGCAGACAAACTTGTCTGGGTGCGCAGCGATATCGAAGAAGGGGAATTCCTGATCTCCCTGGGTCATCACGGTGAACACTTCCATGGAGGTGACGATATTGAGCCGGCCATCAGCATTTCACGAGGTGAGGAAGATGTTTCGGATGCGGTTGTTTACAACAGTCTTGTGGCCGAAGAAGGCGAGACCGTGCTGTGCGAGGAGCAGGCAACCGTCTTTGAACCAAAGACGGATGAGGAGCCTGCTCACTACGCTCAGGGCGGGCTGACTATTCCGAAGGAAACACCGACGTTCCTGATTCGATTCCGCATTCAGTTGCCAGGCGTCGAGGCTGAATCGACACATGACATCACTCTTGACGTAAGCCATTAAAAACTACCCGGGCCGACTGGCACGGGATGACGTCCCTGAACACGCAAGGCGCGTGTTCAGGGTGAGCACTGTCAAATTTTGCCGTCCAGCCCCATTTGATAGTACTTGTGCGTAATCTTGTCCTGGTTCTCCAGGAGCCAGTCGATGGATGGTTCGCACACCATCGCTTTATGGATGGCTTGTGCCATCGCCTTGCGGTGAATATCGAACAACGCTTTGTGGTCAAGATTGTCGTCGGTGGATACACCGGGGTTCAGCCAGACACTGCAGATGATTCCGAGGTCATTGGCTTTCTCTTTAGGAATGTCGCCCGCGCGAACTGCGTCCAGTACCCCGTTTGCGATGGCTGCCTGAACAGTGCCCATCAGAATATTAGTGTAGCGGGTGTTTTTGACGGTGACCTTGCTGACGCAGAGTGTCACAGGGCGGACCTGAATGTCGGTGTTCAGAATCGCGAACACTTTCGAGTGTCCCATCGACTGGTCTCCGGTGAGCGTCGCCAGAGCCGTGCCAACCGGCCCATCGAGTTCACCGATGACGACCTCCGGCTCAGCTGCGGTAAAGGGCGGGCCGCCAGCCACAAGAGATTCACCTGTACGGAGGACGATGCGTTCAGACATGGAATTCGTAGTCCCGATGGAGTTTAGGTTGACGAGAAGCGGGTGTTGCCGGTTTCAGAGCCCTGGCAGAGGCGCGTAAGCTATCGATACTGAATTCGGCATGCAAGTGGCATCACCGGCGCCAGGTCGCAACACTGGTTCCGCCAGGAAGATCAGGATGTGTGAAGCCTGCGGATGTCGATCTGTCGTGGTTCGCTACGTCGATGTTCGGGCGTGTCATTTCTGCGCCGAAAGAAATGCCAGCAGATCCGCAATCTGTTCATCGGTCAGGTCATTCAGCAGGCGATCCGGCATCAGTGAAACGGTTTGCTGAATCAATTCTTCAAGGTCGGTCCTTGGGATCACGATGTTTTCGTTCTTGACCGTTCGCAGTGTGACATCAGACGCTGTTCGATGGACCAACAGGCCGGAGTGTACTGCGCCATCAATCGTCAGTGCCGTCCATGCAGCGAACTTCGGGTCAATCTTCTGCGACGGATCCAGTATTGCCGCAAGTATCTCTCCGGCTTTCAGACGTTTTCCTGTATCGTCCAGTGCCGGACCGATCTGACCACCCGTCTTACCAATGCGATGGCAGGTGATGCACTGAAAGCGTTTATTGGTGAACAACGCTGCCCCTTTGGCAGCATTGCCTTTCATTGACAGCAGATGTGCCGCGTCCAGTCGGCGGTTGAGTTGCTGGCGATACGCCTGAGGTTGAAAGCGGGTGAACAGATTGTGGATCTCCGGAGCAGCGTTTCGAGCGTCGGCCAGCAGACTTGTGCGATCATCGTCGGAAATATCTCCGCGGTCCAGTCTGGCGACGACTTCCAGCGCCTGAGGTGTCGATTGCAGAGATGCTGTGATCGGAACTGAGGTTCCGTCGGATGGAAGCGACGAAACCCATGCTCGCAGCATGTTTACACCATTGACGTCGACTTTCCGTGAGCCGATGTGTGGCATTCGACCTCGGCCTGAACAGGTCGTGCGATAAACCAGGACAGAATGTGACGGTTTTCCGGGAGAGACGATCGCACCGCCGGGAATCTGAAACGTACCCTGAACCGGTATCGCGTCGATCATCTTCGTTTCTGCCAGAGACGCTTCATGTCGCAGGTCGATGGTCGCCGTCCCGCCTGCGCCGCGCTGATGACAGTGAGCACAATTGACGGAAAGATAAGAACGTGCGCGATGTTCCAGGGGGGCTTCAGTGTTCTGGGTACCTGATAGTGCTGCCACTCGAGGATCTGTGGAGTTACGAGCATCGTCGGGAATTTGTCCGCTCAACAGCCCGATGTTGCGCAGCCATTCAATCTGATTGCGAGTTGTCAGTTCTGTTGTGACCGCCGCATCACGCGTTGCGTGGTCATGGTGTGACCGGCGGGTCTGTCCGGCATCGTTCTTGATAAATTGAACGGGGCGGTTCAGCTGCGACAGTGTGAACCCCAGGACACCGCCGGCCCACGAGTTATGACACCGAATACATTCGGAACGGGAATGCACATGCCACGTTGCTTTGCCGAATGATTTGTCGTAATCCGATAGCTGCAGTTCGGCGCCGCCAGTGGGGACAAGTTCTGCATCTGTCTGATCCGTATTCCAGAGATAGCTGTAACCCGCCCATGTTTTTCCGTTGAACTGCAGAACCTGTGTTTCCAACGCAACCCTGGCGTATCCTGTTGATTTTTCGATTTTGACAGTGCGCGCCAGCACGCTGCCTGTTGGAAAGTGCATGGATTCGCGCAGGCTGCTTTCCTGCATTCGTTTTGGCCCGGGCAGCACCTGAATTGGTTCGGTGCCCGGAACACCAAGCCAGCGAACAGCGGTGGCACCGTCGTTCCACATGGGGGCATTGATTTCCACGGGAATCACGCCCGGATTCGGTACCTGGTTGCCGACGTCAGAAAACAATCCTGTCTCGCTAAGCAGCCGTGGAAATGCTGAAGGTTCGCCGACGGCTTCGTTTCGTTCCAAACCGTAGATCCTGCCTTCGTCAAAATGTAACAGCAGTAGTTCGTCCGAAGTGTCTTCACCAAACGCCACAATGCGAACCGAAGGATCAACAAGGTCAGTCAGGTCTGTCAGCGAATCGGCGCTTTCATCTTCACTCTTCGTGATGGTTGCAGACCAGATTCGTCGAGTCTCGTAGTCGCCGAAAATGTAGCGGCCTTTCAGTTCCGGAAACTGTGAGCCCTGATAGACGAAGCCGCCCGTCACGGACGCCCCTTCTGCGTGTGAATAAGCAACCGCCGGTGCAACAATTGGTGTTGGTCCTCGTTTGCCGTCCGGGATCACCGTGTGCGGTCCTTCGACAATACTCCAGCCGTAGTTGCCGCCAGGCTTCACGTTGTAGACCATTTCGTAAAGTTCCCAGCCGACATCGCCCACCCACAACTGGCCATCCGGACCGAAGTTCATCTTCCACGGATTACGAAATCCATAGGCCCAGATCTCTGGCAGAGCTTCGTCGAAAGAATATCGCAGGCCGCCTGCGTCGAATTGTTCGGAACCGTCGTCCGAGCGATCGTTGTTCGCTGCCTTCACAAACGGATTGTCCGCCGGAACGGTGTAGAGTGGTCCATCGTCCGTGGGATTGACGTCAATTCGCATAATCGTGGACAGCCGGTTGGTGACGTCCTGCCCGGCTCGACGAGGATCCGGTGGGTTGGGAACTTCGCCGTCACCCGCGGAAATGTACAGGTATCCATCCGGGCCAAATTGCAGACAGGCACCGTTGTGACCACCTTCCGGCCAGGTCAGAACAATCTTCTCGCTGGCGATGTCACATCGAGGAACGCCCTTGTTATCAAATACAACGTTGAAGCGGGACAGTCTTGTGCCGTCTTCCAAATGCGTTTTCTTGATTCCGCTGACAATATTGTATGTCAGCCAGCAAACGGGAACTTCCGGATACTGCGGATGGAATGCCAGTCCGTAGGCATTCCTCACGGCTTTGGCAGATTCGTGCGGTGTGAGCTGATCGAAGACCTGTGCAAGGTCAACAAACAGATCTGGTTCGGAGACCTCACGGTCGTCGGGAAATGAAAACACTGCGCCTTCACGAGTGATGACCCACAGACGGCTGTTGTCGGGGTCGCGTTCGAGATACAGCGGCTGGTCAAATTTCAGGTTGGGAAATCGCAGTGTTTGCTTCAGCGGAGGAGGTGGTTCCGGTGACCCCACGATTCTTGACATGGTCCACGGTGTACGTTCGGTTATTTCCTGAGCTGGTGCTACGGACAGCAAAAATGCGGCAGAAAGCGGAAACACGATGGTCGCCGCCTGTAACAGCGGCCTTTTAAACGCCGTACGGAAGATATTTGTCACGACATGCTTTCTGCGATGCGTCAAAAATGGCGTCGATTCCTGATCGAACGCGAGATATCAACGCGTTTGCGGGAATTCAACGGGGCACTCTGAAATCAGGTCTCCACGGATTCAGGCCAGTTTACTATGCTCAGGCCCAATTCCAATTGGCCGACAGCCAACCTCTTCCCATCGTTGCCGATTCATTCATAACCAGCCATGAATATCAAGTTCTACAACACACTCACAAATTCCACGGAAGATTTCACGCCTGTCGACAGTGACGTCGTGCGAATGTACAGCTGCGGTCCGACGGTCTACGACTTCGCTCACATCGGCAACTTTCGGTCATTTCTGTTTGCCGATGTCATTCGCAGATCGCTGGAATTCTTTGGCCACGACGTCCACCACGTCATGAACATTACCGATGTCGGTCACATGACGGATGACAGCAATGCTGATGGCGCAGGCGAAGACAAAATGGCCGCCGCCGCCCAGCGGGTGAAAGAGGACAAGAAATCCGGCAAGGTGCCCGATGGGGCCGTTGAGAATCCCGAGGATCCCTATCAGATTGCAGATTACTACACCAAAGCGTTTCTTGAGGATGCTCAGTTGTTGGGTGTTAAGGTCGCCTTCGAACCCGACAATATTCTGAAAGCAACTGACAATATCGACACGATGCAGGAGATGATTTCGGAGCTGATCGACAAGGGCCATGCATATGTTGGCCCTGACGGCGTTGTCTATTTCAGCGTCGACAGTTTTGACGACTATGGCAAACTCAGCGGCAATACTTTGGATCAGCTACGTGAGGGTGAATCCGGACGAATCAGTGACGAGAATCAGTCGAACAAGAAACACCCGTCGGACTTCATGTTATGGAAGGCCGACGAGGCTCACATCATGAAATGGGATTCGCCGTGGGGCACTGGCTATCCGGGCTGGCACATCGAATGTTCTTGCATGGCTCGTAAGCGTCTGGGCAAAGATGTCATTGATATCCACACCGGTGGCGAAGACCTGATCTTTCCCCATCATGAATGTGAGATCGCTCAGTCACGCGGAGCCACAGGTGCGGATGCATTTGCAAAGTTCTGGATGCACGCTCGCTTTCTGATGGTGGAAGGCGAAAAGATGTCCAAGAGCAAAGGCAATTTCTGGACCGTGCGTGACGTGCTGGAAGGCCGTGCGACGGGAGTGAAAGTGCATCCGGCCGTCTTACGCCTGGAACTGATCAAGTCACACTACCGATCCAACATGAACTTCACCAAAAAGGGACTGCAGGATTCGGCCAACGTTGTGAAACGTTTGACCGAGTTTCGGAAGAAGCTGGAATCGGCGGCCGGTGATACGACGGCAGAAGTCGATTTGACTCATCCGATTCTGCAGGCCTTTGGCGAAGCTCTGGCCGACGACCTGAATTTTTCCAAGGCACTGGCCGTCGTTTTACCGTGGGCAGCGACTGAGCCGGACAGTCCTGCTGAGGCGCTGGCGGCGCTGGACCGAATCAACGATGTGCTGGCAGTGGCACCTCTGGCAGCAGTCGATGGCGCGGGGTCCGGATCGGATGACGAACCGGATATTATTTCGCTGTGCAAAGCGATGGACGATGCACGCGGTGCAAAGGACTGGTCAACATCCGATTCCATTCGTGCACAACTGGAAAACGCCGGTTACGATGTTCAGACCACGCCGGAAGGTACTGTCGCGGAAAAAAAACTGGCATAGGCACGCCGTTGGCGTGCTGTCTGAATTCAAGTGTGCCACTGGCTTCGCCAGTGTCTGTCGGCATTCGAAAACACTGGCGAAGCCAGTGGCACACAACCCGGCAGACGCAATATCGCCATGAAGGACTGGGCCGTGACTTTGGCGCACGACTGAATTACCGCAAGGGAAGTATGCCTTTTGAGCTTCCCTCGTCTGGATCTAATTACCAATCTGCAGCAGCACTTTTCCACTACGAGCCTTTTCTTCGGCCGCAGTGACGGCTTGGCTGATTTGGTCGAGTGAAAACGTCTCACCAATGGACGTGGACAGGACTCCGTCAAGAATCAGACGTGTGATGCGTTTGACGAGTTTCAGCTTGAACAACAGGTTCCGGTCGTTCATGAAGTTCCCCAGCCAGAATCCTTCGACGCTGGTCTGTTGCGTCATCAGCGTTCGCGGATTGAGTTGAAGCGGCTGTTCGCTGAGCGTGCCGAAGACCAGCATGCGGCCCTGATGGCCGAGTTCTTTGACGACGGCAGATCCTGTGGCACCACCCACCGGGTCAATGGCGTAACGCACTTTTCGTTCTCCCACAATGCCACGAATCGATGACAGCAACTCGTCCACCGAATCCTTTGCCGGATCGAATACAACCACTTCTGTCGCGCCTGCCGCTTTCAGGTCTGCCACGGCCTCTTCGTTGCGTACAACGTTCAGTGTCCTGAATCCGAGGGAGTGTCCCAGACGTGCGACCATCATTCCCAGTGACGATCCTGCGGCGGTCTGCAACAGCCATTCGCCGCTTCGCACTTTCAGCACTTCCTGAATCATGATCCACGCGGTGGCAGGATTCACAAAAAACGTCGCCGCCTGCTCAACGGACAGTTGGTTGCTGACTGGTATCACCTGTGCCGCGGGAACGACAGCGTATTCAGACCAGTTACCCCCGGCTCTGTTCAGCACGGCCACGCGTTTTCTGTGGAACAGCTTTCCTCGCAGACCGCCGCCTGATGCTTCGACGATGCCAACGCCTTCGAAGCCCGGGCTCTGCGGCAATTGAGGCTCAACGCCGTAAGCGCCGCGAACGAACATCAGGTCTGACGGGTTGACGGGACTGGCCAGCATTCGCACAAGGACCTCGCCGTGTTTTGGCGACGGTCTGTCGCATTCGACACAAGTCAGGACCCGTGACGGCTCGCCTGTGGATTCAAATTGTACGCACTTCATGACTTCGCTACCGCTGTGTGATTTTGCTGCGAAGTTTAACGTGCGGTACGCAGAGATTGCTAACCGAGGTCGACTCCAAGTTTTTTCATGAAGAACTTCATGTCTTCCCAGACCAGTTTCTTGGCAGATTCGTTCCGCAGCAGGTAAGAGGGGTGATACGTACACATCACTTTGGCATCGCCATGTTGCAGGAATTGTCCTCGCAACCGTCCCACCGGCCTTGTTTCACGCAGCAGGTTCTGTGCTGCTACGGTTCCCCAGCAAATAATGAACTTTGGCGCCACAATCCTGATCTGTCCCTCCAGAAACTCGCGGCAGTTGGCAGCTTCCTGTGGGTGTGGGTTTCGATTGCCGGGTGGCCGGCATCGCAGAATGTTACAGATGTAGATCTCTTCACGTTTCAGTCCGCAGGCTGCAATGATCTTGTCCATTAGTATTCCGGCCGCACCGACAAAAGGTTCACCCTGTCGGTCCTCGTCTGCGCCGGGCGCTTCACCAATAAACATGATTTCGGCATCAGCGTTACCGACTCCGAAGACCGTTTGCCGTCGTGTGTCGGCCAGTTCGGTGCATCGTCTGCAGGCCGTTACTGCTTCAGCCAGTGTGCTCAGGCCTTCCGCTTTTTGCTCTGCCGTATGAAACGTCTGCTTCAGCAGCGCATGCGTAGTTTCCATGATTTCAGGCTGCTGAGCTGAACTGGGCGCAAGTCGGTCCGGCGACATCAGTCGCGTTCGACTGCCTGACTTGTTGACCGGAGCCTGGCGGGGGGCCGGATCTGTTCCTTTGAGGCGGTTTGCCAGTTGTCTACCTGGTGCCGCGGCGGGTTTCGGAAGTGTTACCGTCGGAAGATGGCTGATTCCCGAAGCGGTCATCATTTTCAGAAATTGTCGAAGTGCGCGGCTGTCCGTCATAGTCGATACTCGGGTGAGATGATCAGAGAACGCCGTTCAGACAGCACGTACACCGTCGTGCTGCTCATCGGTACAGGATTCACCAGCTTGAGAAATGCGGCAGATATTGCCGAACGTCGCGGCGTTTGCAGTCTGACATGACTGGACGCATCATTTGTTTCGAAAAACCGAATTTACCACCGAATCCGCACACTCTGATTTGGCGATTAAGGAAAGATAGCGATGACGGATTGGGTTGTCTCGCTCATTTCAGTTGTTCCACCATTATCTCTCCACTTGTTCTCTCAGATTCAGTGAACTCTATGCCGATTGGGAATATTGTTCGCCAGTTTGAAGTGCCTGGGGAAGAATCCCTGGCGAGTGGATTACGTTGTTAACGGATGTCCACAGGCTGCATTAGCCCTTCACAGGGTGGCGACGAAAAAATTCAAAAGGTGCAGAGGTTCAGTTCCTTCAGGAGGAAGGCACTCTCTCATCTCAGGATGTACGCGAGGGATTGAAAAATGGTCAAACGATCATGGAGTTCGTTTCTTTCGGGGGTAGCCCTCGCTGGTGGAATGGCGGTCATGAGTACCGTGTCCGCTGGAGAGATCTACACCGCGGATCCAATTGAAGACGCTTCTCAGAAGCTGTTCTCTGACGCAAACAGCGACGTCACCGTTCAGTTGGCGGCGATGAGTTGCTGTGACGATGGCAGCTGTGCCGACGCCGATTGCGGCGACGGCTGCAACGATTTGTATGCGGCGGGAGATTGCGACGAGATCTCCTTTGGCGGTTGGTTTCAGATGGGGTATCACAATAAAGTGACTCCGAACGGAGTGACTCCCAACGATGCCGGATCTTTCAACAATCATCCCGATCGTCTGAACCTGCACCAGGGCTGGTTGTACGCAGAAAAAGTGGCCGATGGCACCTGCGGACTGGACTGGGGTTTCCGCATGGACGTGATGTACGGCGTGGATGCCGGAGATACGCAGGCATTCGGTAACCGACCGGGACGTTGGGATAATGGTGGTGAATTTAACCGCGGTGGCGGGTATGGCTGGGCGATTCCTCAACTCTACTCCGAACTGGCATCAGGTGACTGGAGCGTGAAGATTGGTCACTTCTACACGCTGATCGGCTACGAGGTTGTGACTGCTCCGGACAACTTCTTTTACAGCCATGCACTGACCATGTTCAACAGCGAGCCATTTACCCACACGGGGGTCGTGGCGACATACACGGCCAGTGACGATGTCACACTTTACGGTGGCTGGACGGCTGGCTGGGATACAGGATTCGACCGAGTTAACGGCGGAAGCAGCGGTCTGGGTGGCTTCAGCGCGGCACTCGGTGAAGACGTGACCTTTACCTATATTACCACATTCGGAAACTTCGGTGCTCGTGGTGCGGGGGCCACCGGCTATTCGCACAGCATCGTGATCGACACGGCCCTGGCGGATGACCTGAACTACGTAATTCAGAGTGACCTTCTGGACGTCGGTGTTGGTGCTGGTTCTGCACAGGTTGGGGTGAATCAGTATCTTATCAAGACGGTCAGTGACACGATTGGTGTTGGTGTTCGCAGTGAATGGTGGAAGAACAACGGTTTATCACAGTATGCCCTAACCGGCGGCGTGAATGTCAAGGTTGCAGACAACCTGATCATTCGACCGGAAATTCGCTACGACTGGGAACTGCCGACTCCGTCCGGAGATCAGTTTACCGTTGGCATGGACGCTATTCTCACATTCTGATGAGACGGCCTTCGCCGGCACCTGGTGAACCAAATATTGAATAGAAACCGCAGCTGGAATCTGTCCAGCTGCGGTTTTTTCGTGTCTGTTCTTAATCTGATAGACCGGGTAAAACAGCCATTGTGTCATAACCGGGGGAACTGCAAGGGAAAGCGTTGAACGTGTCGACAGAAAAGGCTGAGGCGATTGTGATCAGACAGGCGGATTTCAGCGAATCCAGCCGAGTTGTTACGTTCTTCAGCAAAGAATTCGGCAAGTTTTCGGCACTGGCCAAAGGTGCGAAAAGACTCAAAGGTCCCTTCGATGCTGCTCTTGACCTGCTTTCAATGTGTCGAATAGTCTTCATTCGTAAGTCCTCCGGGACCCTGAGTCTATTAACTCAGGCCAGCCTGGACTCACGTTTTTCTCCTGTTTCAGGAAGTCTTAATTCACTTTATGGCGGTTACTACATTGCCGATTTGTTGTGCAGTCTGACAGAAGACGAGGACCCCGATCCTGAAGTCTATCGTCTGGCTCACGCAGCGCTGAAAGAGTTGTCTGATCCGCAAGCGGAACCGGCAGCATCAATTATTCAGTTTGAAATCGGACTGCTGCGACAGGCAGGGTTGTTTCCCAATCTTTCTGAGTGCGGCGTGTGTGGCCAACTGATGACCTCCGGAAAAAAGTACGCTCACTGGGTCAGTCAGGGAGGCTTGCTTTGTTCAGATTGTCGTCGTGAGGAGTATTCAGGCAAGTCAATTTCTGCAGGTTCGGTTGCCGTCCTGAAGAGAATGTCAGGTGAAGGTTCCCAGCTTTCTGAACGAATTCGACTGACAAAAGACCAAACGATGGAATGTCACCGCCTGGCGGTGTCTGTGATCACCAACGTGCTTGGCAGGAAGCCCGGCACACTCAGATATCTGAATTTTTGAAATTCATGACATACTGCAGGACACAAACGAATCAAGCTGTATTGACCACTTCATATGAATTGGTCGGAGAATGCGTTACGCGTTCATCCGCAGAAGCTGTACTTAGAATGGGGCTGGCTATCGCGCTATTCGCTGGCACGCTGGTGTGTTCGGCCGGATGCCGTGCCTGGCCTTCTTCGGTGGCGTCCTGGCGCAGCGACTTCGTCGAGGGCAGTGACACACAACACATTCTTGGACCGCTGGCGCGTCAACTGCCCACGGGCGATGACCCGTTGACACGCGGTGCGCGGTACTCGGAAGCCGGCCAGCGACGAGTCACTGCCGCCCGAAATCTGTTTGACGCCAAGAAGTATCCGGAAGCCTTGAAGAGTTATAAGGCCATCGCCAAAAAGTATCCGGAATCGATAGTAGGTGAAGAAGCGTGGTTTCAAATCGGCGAATGTCACTTTGCCATGGGAGAGTATCCTGCTGCTCAGGACGCGTATGACACTCTGTTTGTTGATTACCCGTCCACGAAGTACGTTGCTGATACAAGTCGTCGAATGTTCACGATTGCCAAGACATGGCTGGAAGTTACTGACCCCGTTGGCCAGAGCCAAATCAAAACTGTCAGTCAGGAAAACGAAATTGAAGGGCCTGAGCCGGTTTCGTCGTCGAGTTCTCCAAGCGCCAAATACGGGTTGATTCCGAACTTCTTCGACAAGTCCCGGCCGATGCTGGACACTAAGGGGCGAGCGCGGAACGCCTTGAAATCGATCTGGCTGAACGACCCCACCGGACCGCTGGCAGACGATGCGCTGATGCTGACGGCATCGTTTTACCTTCGACGTAACAACTATGTCGAAGCCGATCGTTACTATGAGATTCTTCGTGACGAATATCCCGACAGTCCTCACCTGGAAGACGCCTACGTGTTGGGATCACACGTGAAACAAATGTCCTATCGCGGACCGTTCTATGACGGCACTTCGCTGGTGTCAGCGACGAATCTGAAAGAGCGAACGTTGCAGCTGTTTCCGGCTTCGGAAGATCGACAGCAGATCCGCAAGGATCTGCAGCGCCTGCATCTGCTGGAAGCGCAGCGAGCGTGGAGCAGAGTTGATTTTTATCGCCGCAAGGACAACCCGCGAGCGGTGGCGATTCAATGCATGCAGGTCATCACGGAGTTCCCGGAAACCCGCTATGCTGAGCAGGCTCGGTCAGAAATTCGTCGTATCAATCCGTCTGTTGTCAGAGGACTGCCTGGTGTCGCCGAATTTATGCAGTCGCTTCCACCGGTAAGTGAGTCTGGGCCAGAGACGCTTGAAGCCCTGCCTTCAGACTCGTCGGTGAAATCCGTCAGTGCTTCGGGCAGCAGGTCACCCGTCACGCGTCTTTAAGGAGTACAACGGTGTCCCGTTCCTTACACCTGACGACGGTGGTCGCACTGGGACTGGTTGTCTGTTGCGCCGCTGGCTGCGGTTATCTGCTGGGGCCCTCGAACGTGCAGGGAGTGCGCACAGTTCACGTACCCATCTTTAAGTCTGATTCCTTTCGTCGCAACCTGGACTATCTGCTGACGGAGGCCGTTCATAAGGAAATCAAACTTCGCACCGGCTATCGGCTGGCTGATGCGGACTGCGCGGACACCGTGCTCGAAGGTCGGATTATTGATGCTCGGAAGAATACGCTCAGTGAAACTCGTTTCGATGATCCTCGCGAAGTGCAATTGATGCTGGGTGTGCAGATTTCATGGATCGATCGCCGAACCGGACGCGTTCTGCAGCAGCAGACATTTCCCATCGGACAGGAACTGGCGATGCATTCGTCGCAGGTCAGCTTTGCCGCTGAGGTCGGGCATTCACTGGCCACGGCGCAGCAGGAATCCATACAGCGACTGGCCGGTCAGATTGTCGATTTGACTGAGATGCCGTGGTAGCTGCACAATTGCAGCACTCCAAACAGACAGAGCCCCGGTTGTTTGAAAAGACCGGAGCTTTGTCGCTGGCTTCTGTCCATCTGCGTCTACTGCGTTAGTACGGTAGTTCTCGAATGTACAGATTCCTGAAAAACAGCTCGCTGCCGTGATGCTGCAGTTCAATCTGATCGGCTCGCGGCAGCGGGACTGTACCGGTCTTGTCCCAGTAATTTTCCAAGGCCACTCGGTTGACGATTAACCTGTTGTTCAGCCAGATCGAAACCTTGTCGCCGACCATGCGAATCAGAAACGTGTTCCATTCGCCCGGTTTTTTGTCCGCCAGCACGGTAGGAGCATTGCGCCATCGCTTGTTGTTCCAGAGGCCACCGGAGCCAAGGTTGCGGCCGTTCGTAAACTGAGTCACCCATTCTTCACTGGTGGTCGGCGGATCCTGACCGTCTTTCACTCGCGGATCCCACGGATCCCAAATCTGCACCTGAGGTGTTCCGCGAAGGTAGATCCCTGAGTCCGCTCCCGGCGGAATCTTCCAGTCAATGTAGAATTCGAAGTCACCGTAGTCCTTGGCCGTACAAAGACTCTGGCCGGTCCCGTCATAGGTCAGCACGCCGTCTGCTACGCTCCAGTGCACACGCATATTCTCATCGGCTTTAGCCTGAGCTTCCTGCAGTGACTTACCTTTGAGTGCACGTCGTTCGCTTGCATTCCTGTGGGCGAGACCTTTCCAGCCGGACAGGTCTTTGCCGTTGAAAAACGTTGTAAAGCCTTCCGGAGCAGTATTGTCATACTTCGACGCAGGTTTGGTTGGCGAAGGTGAGTAATCTGCCAGCTTCAAATTTCGAAACTCCACGCGATCGCTGTGTCCGGCCAGCATCAAATGCCCCTTCTTATTCTTTCGGCCGGGGTGAGCAGAACCGTCAACGGGCGTGATGTCATCCAGAAACGCGTCCACGATCACTGCACCATTGAGGATGACCATGATGTGGTCTTCGATGGCCACAATCGTCTCGGTGTTCCATTCTCCCACGGGTTTCAGGTATCCGGTTCTGGATGGGTAAATCCCGTAGATCGAACCATGATATTGCCACGGCTTCAGCCAGCTGAGTCGGCGGGTCTTGCCATTGCCCATTTCTGCGTCGCCGCCATACTTATTGCCGTTGTGGTCGAGTATCTGAATTTCCATACCTGCGGTCGCCGGGTGACCACCCCTTGGCACTCGAATTCCAACCCCGTTGTTGCCGCTCTCTTCCAGCTTGAATTCGAAGTGAAAGGCAAAGTCGCCGTACTCTTTCTCGCTGATTAGATTCTTGCCGCCCTTCCTGCAGACCAGCTTGCCGTCTTCGGCAACATATCCTGTGGTGTCACCTGTCCACCCCGTCAGATCTGTGCCGTTGAACAGATTTGTCCAGCTGGCCGAATCCAGGATTGCGTTGGCACGGTTGCCTGCGTCAATGTTGGGATCAGGTTTCGGATTCTGCCCTGTCACCGGTGTTGTCAGAAGGACGACTGCGATCAGCGAAAGAACAGTCGTCAGGCGGTTGATGTACATGCGAGTGGGCTCTTCAAATGGTTGGAATTGGCGGGGCGATTGCGTGTGCGAGGTGACTACAGCATGCCGTTAACGATGTTCCAGGGTACGGAAATTCTTCCGACATGTCGACCGTCAGGAATAAGGAAGCTGGTCATGCCGGAGGACCGGGGCTCTATGGCTTGTGTCCGAAAGAACCCGGTTAAACCACCGAAATCTGCGTCTTGCGGTGTTTCCGACAGGCGAAGTACAATTCCCAGACAACTTTCGCCGCACTCTCTCCCAGCCGATGCTGAACTGGCTTCGACAATATTTTTCCTGTGATTTGGCGATCGATCTGGGGACGACAGCGACTCGGATTGGTCTGTCCGGGGATGGGATCCGACTGGACGAACCGTCTGTTGTTGCTGTCAGCCGCAACAGCACGGGTGTCATTGGCAAAGGGGCTGCCGTTGGCAAGCTGGCCCACCAGATGCTGGGAAGGACGCCGGATGGGATCCGTGCCGTACGCCCTATCGTTCACGGAGTTATCAGTGACTTTGAACTGACGGAGGCGATGCTGAGGTATTTTCTTCAGAAAGCGACAGGTCAGAAGCTGGCCATGCGTCCACGAGTTGTTATCGCTGTTCCCGGCTGCATCACGGCGGTCGAAAAGCGAGCGGTGATCAACAGTGCAGAACGAGCGGGTGCAGGGCAGATCTGGCTGATTGAAAAAGCTCGGGCTGCAGGCGTTGGTGCCGGTTTGCCGGTCTCTGAACCGGTCGCCAGTATGGTCTGCGATCTGGGAGGAGGAACGACTGAAGTTGCCGTCATGAGTCTCGGGGATATTGTGGCCAGTCGATCCATTCGCACGGCCGGCGACGCGATGGATCTGGCGATTATCAAATATCTCCGCCGTCGCTATTCACTTCGCATCGGTGAACAGTCTGCCGAACAACTGAAGTTGCGTATCGGCAGCGCGGCTCCGCTGGATCATGAACTCAGTCACGAGGTCAGCGGTCTGGACACGGCCAGCGGCATTCCCCGGAAGGCGATGATCACCAGTGAGGAAATACGTGAAGCGCTCTATGAGCCTCTGGAAGAAATTGTCGATTGTGTACGCGGCACGATCGAACGCTGCCAGCCGGAACTGATTGCGGATCTGGCTGATACGGGCATCGTCCTGACTGGCGGTGTTGCGCTGCTGCGCGGGATTGATCGCCATCTGAATCAACGTCTTGGAATCCCGGTCCGCGCGGCGGAGGCACCGACTCTTACGGTTACTCGTGGAGCCATGATCTGCCTTGATCATCTTGAACAATGGCACGATCGTCTGGATTCGGGAACAGGTCGGTGAGCGGCCACACACGATACATGCAGTCAACCTCGCCTAAACATATCCGGCTTAGCGCCAGTGTTATCCTGGTTCTGACGCTTGCTGCTGTCGTTGCAGATCGAACAGGGACTCTTACGACATTGCGGATGACGCTGCATAATCTGTTAAGTCCCGGTCGACTGATGGTGCTCGCCGTCTCGCCTGCGGATCGCGGCTCATCGGAATCCGGGCGTGGCGGTCGAACACCTGACGGTGCTGTGGACAGCGATGTGACGGAACTTCAAAATGCATTGCTGGAAAACGAACTGCATAGACGCCAGTTGGTCATTGAAAATGCTCGCCTGCACAACGAGCTTCGCAAGAGCCGGAAACAGGCAGTTGCTGGTACATTGGACATGATTCCATTGGTGAACTTTCGCGTCGTTAAAGCGAACATTCTGAGTTACACCGGCCTTTCGGGAAACATTCGTGAGCTTATTGTAGACGCTGGTAAGACGTCGAACCTGAAGCCATCGGACCTGCTGGTAGATGGTTCGGGAATACTGCTGGACCAGGGACAGCAACAGGGAATTGACGCCGGTCAGCGAGTGGTCAGCGGGATGGCGGTCGTCGGGCGGATTACGGATACGTCGCAGTGGGTGGCGTTAGTCCAGCCCGTCAGCCATGGAGAATTCTCTGCCGCAATACAGTTGGTGAAGAATTCGCGACAAGGTGCTGCGTTTGGAGCTGAAGGACTGCTTGAGGGAATCGGCGACGGTCGTTGTCGAGTTTCCGGCATTCCGTATACGGAATCGGTGTCTGTCGGCGACGAGGTTTTCTCAGCGGACATCAACGGCATCAATGGTCCTCGACTGTATTATGGAAAGGTTGTGCGGGCTGAATTCTCAGCGGGAGGAGAATGGGATGTGCATGTCGAGCCGGCGGCCGGGCATGTGAAACTCGATCAAGTAGCTGTCGTTCAGCCGTCCGTGAACGGGAGTCGCAGCACGATTTCGCGCGGACGAACCCCATCGGGAGCGCGCTGATGAAGACCATTGTTGCCTGGGTTTTGATTCTCTGGCTGGCCCTTATTTTCCAGGTTGCCAGACCTGATGTGTTTGTCTCCGGGTCGCTTGCCGTTCCTTTGTCGGTCGGCTGTGTCTTCTGGCTAAGAACCGGGACCGGCGTTCTGCTGGCGGGGGCGGCCTTGTTGATCCAGTGGATCCTGCACACCACGTTTGCGCCGATTGACGTAGTTGTCACGCTGTTGCTGGCATGCGCCGCGATTTCTCGGGACCGTTCGAGTGACGTTGCGTCCACATTGTTGCCGACCGGGTCGCGATATGCCTGGCTGTTTCAGCCGACCATGGTTCTGTGCACGGGGCTGATTGTGCACACGCTTCTGATTGCGGAGTTTCAATCCGAAACGCTGTGGCCGCTGTTGATGTCGAGTCTGTGTATCGGCGTACCGGTTCTTGTGCTGACTCTGTTTATTGCTCGAACGGCGGATCAGTTCGGGCTGCGACGCCGGCCGATCTGGTAAGCTCTGAATTGATGCGCAATCAACCGCTGAATTCTATCTTCTTTGATCGCAACTCCGGCGGAGTTTCGCTCATTGATCCTCCGACAGCTTTTAGATTTGACCTGCTGTTGATCGCCTTCTGCGGCGTTGCCGTTATTGTTGTCGGCCGAATCGCGTGGGTGCAGTCGCAGCTGCAGGAGCGATATCTCACGGCTCTGAACACGACGTCCACAGACTACGAAGTGATTCCGGCCCGCGATGGGCGAATTCTGTCTGAATCGTCTGCCGTGCTGGCGGCTGATGTGGATCGCTACTCTGTCCAGGTGCATTACCGCTGGCTGCAGGAACCGGCGGACGAAGCGTGGATCGCTCGAAGGGTCAGAAGCAGACTGTCGCGTGAAGAACGTCGTGACGCCGCACTGGTTGAACGCACCCGGCAGCAGGTGACCGATGAACGAAAACGTATGTGGGCTCATCTGATGGCAGTTACGAGTCTGTCGCTGCCGGACTTTCAGAAGAAACAGAAAGCCATTCAGAAGCAAGTGACACGCATTGCTGATTCAGTCAACCGACGTCACAGAATCGCTGCTGCAGAATCAAGTTCAGGTACTTCAGGAGCGGATGGAGCAGAGCCACTGTCCGACAGTTTGCTGATGCGGATGGCGACGGCTGTGCGTTCGGCGCTGACAATGCCGCCGGGGGCCGGGGCTGCCGCGAGGATCGTCGTTCGTGAGGAGGAAACGTTTCATGAAATTGTTCGGGACGCACCATTTTCTGTGGCAGCCCGAATTCACGAACAGACTCATCTTTTGCCTGGCGTCAGAGTGGTCGTTGGCAATAGGAGAACCTACCCCCTTGTCGGGACGGCCAGTCATATCGTTGGTGCCAGAACTGTGGTGCGTGATGATGAGCGAAATGACCGAATTCCTCAGGGCATACGCTACCACGAATGGACGGCTAGAATCGGGCGATTTGGCGTTGAACGCAGCTACGACCATCGGTTACAGGGGATCCCCGGACTGAGACGTATTGTGCGAAATCGCCGTATGGAAATTGTTGAATCGGAAGTTGAGCGTCAGCCTGTCAGTGGCGGAGACGTTGTGCTGACACTTAATGTCGATCTTCAGCGACACGCCGAACAGTTACTGGCCGAAACATTGCTGGACACACCGGTCAACCTGCTGTCACGCAAGGAGAGTGATGACAGTGGAGTTTCGCAACCAATTCCTACGGGAGGCAGCATCGTCGTGATGGATGTCATCACCGGTCGGTTGCTGGTCGCGGCCAGTGCTCCCGGCTTCAAACTTTCATTGTTCACAGGCAGCAGCGATGCAGAATGGAACGCCGTCAATGAGGATCAGCGGCATCCCTTTATTTCTCGCATGACAGCGATGTCTCTGCCACCAGGGTCTGTGATCAAACCGATTACGGCCATCGCGGCATTGGAATCCGGGCACCTTAATCCCGATCAGGGCTTTTTCTGCCAGGGGTTCCTGACGCAACCGGATCGGCATCGTTGCCTGATCTATCGGCTGCACGGGGCAGGGCACGATGACCTCACGCTGACCCGCGCGCTTGCTCAATCGTGCAATGTCTATTTTTTTTCTGCTGCGGAGAAGATGGGCTTCCAGCCGCTGCGTGAGTGGTATGATCGATTTGGTCTGGGACGTGAATGTGGAGTCGATCTGCCCTTCGAGCAGCGCGGGAATCTCCCCGGTTCCGCGTTTGTCGAAGCCGGCGACGTAAGCAAATATGCCCGTGAAGCTTTGGGACTGGCCATCGGTCAGTCGAGTCTTACGGTCACACCACTGCAAATGGTCCGGGTCATGGCAGCGATCGCCAACGGTGGATGGCTGGTAACGCCGCACGTTGTCAGCCTTGACGGGACGGCCCGCACAGCCACTGATATCGATGATCGTCCGAAGAATCTGTCACGGCGGCGGATATCGGGGCTGACAGAGGGAACTCTGACAAGAGTCCGTGAAGGTCTTCGAGCCGTGGTTCAGGAACCGTACGGGACTGGTTATAAGACTGTGCGTCTGGCAGAGGTTGCGATCGCTGGTAAAACCGGTACTGCGGAAAACGGTCCGGGCAAAGCCGATCATGCGTGGTTCGTCGGTTATGTTCCTGCGGATGAACCACAGTACGCCTTTGTCGTCGTGCTGGAGCACGGTGGCTCCGGCAGTCGCGGAGCAGGACCGGTGACTCAGGAACTGGTGCAGAAAATGCTGGACACTGATTTGGTGAGCGCCGCAAACGGGGCACCGTGACCGATAGCACGCGGCCCGGATCTCAATGCGACCGTTCACCTTCTGGTCGACTTTCTGCGTCGCCCTCTGTTTGCCGGGCCGGACGCGGCGTTGCCTTTTTCTTCCGGAACCGGTTCACCGATTTTCTTTTTCAACTGGTGAATGCGGTCACGCAGCTGAGCGGCGCGTTCGAAGTCCAGTTTCTCGGCCGCCTGCAGCATTTCTGTTTCCAGTTCATGGATAAACTCTTCCGTGACGAACTGTTCTTCATTTGTAATTCCGGCAGATTCGCGTTCGACTTTACGTGCCGCAATTTCTTCTTCGATGCCGCGGCGAATGGCCTTTTGAATGCTCGTTGGCGTAATTCCGTTCTGTTCGTTGTAGGCGGACTGCAGTTTGCGTCGCCGATTTGTTTCGTCAATCGCCTTCTGCATGCTGTCGGTCACCTTATCTGCGTACAGAATGACCTGTGCATTTACATTTCGAGCGGACCGGCCGATCGTCTGAATCAGACTGGTTTCACTCCGCAAAAATCCTTCTTTGTCTGCGTCCAGGATTGCGACCAGCGATACTTCCGGAAGGTCCAGGCCCTCGCGCAAAAGATTCACTCCGATCACTGCGTCAAAAATTCCCTCGCGCAATTCTCGCAGGACTTCGACACGTTCAATGGCGGTCAGTTCTGAGTGCAGCCATTGGCAGCGAACGCCCTCTTCCTGCAGATATCCGGTCAGATCCTCCGCCAGTCTTTTTGTCAGTGTTGTCACCAGTACGCGTTCATTGACGTCTGCTTTCTGCCGAATGGCCTGCAGCAGGTGGGCTACCTGGCCCATTGCCGGCACGATGTGGATGACCGGGTCGATCAGGCCGGTTGGTCGAATCAGCTGTTCGACCACCTCGCCCTGAGTCTGCTCAAGTTCCCAGTCGGCCGGTGTCGCTGAAACAAGCAGCAGCTTCTTCTGTTTGTCATTCCATTCGTCGAATTGCAGGGGCCGGTTGTCCAGCGCCATTGGAATGCGAAAACCATGGTCCACCAGAGTTGTCTTGCGAGCTCGATCTCCGGCGTGCATGGCGCGAATCTGAGGAATCGTTACGTGTGATTCATCCACGATCATCAGAAAGTCTTCGGGGAAGAAGTCGTACAGCGTGTACGGCGGTTCGCCGGGCTTGCGACCGGCCAGTGCCCGACTGTAGTTTTCAATTCCCGGGCAGAACCCCGTTTCCTTCATCAGTTCGATATCGTAGCGAGTTCTGGCGGCCAGGCGTTGCGCTTCCAGCAATTTTCCTTCTTTGCGAAAGACCTCCAGTTGTTCATCAAGCTCCGTGCGAATTTCGTCCAGAGCGGCTTCAACCCGACTCTGCGGCAGCACGAAGTGTTTGGCCGGGTAAATGTAGATGTCCTGCAGCGACTGGGATTCCCGGCCACTGACCGGGTCGATGATGCACAGCTTTTCGACTTCATCACCCCACAGTTCAATCCGATATGCAAATTCTTCGTAGGCAGGCCAGCATTCGATTACGTCGCCTCGCACACGAAACTTGCTGCGTCCCGGATCGTAGTCGTTGCGGTCGTACTGGATGTCAATCAGTTTCAGCAACAGAGCATCGCGGTCGATCTGCTGACCAACATGCAGAGGGATCATCATCTCCAGATAGTCCTTCGGCGATCCCAGACCGTAGATGCAACTGACCGTGGACACGACAATCACATCGTTGCGACTTACCAGCGCGCTGGTGGCCAGCAGTCTCAGTCGATCGATTTCTTCGTTAATGGACGCATCTTTTTCGATGTAGATGTCGCGCTGAGGGATATAGGCTTCCGGCTGATAGTAGTCGTAATAGCTGACAAAGTAAGACACAGCGTTATTCGGAAAGAACTCCCGGAATTCCGAATACAGCTGAGCGGCCAGAGTCTTGTTGTGAGACAGCACTAACGTTGGTTTGTTCACTTCGGCAATCACGTTCGCCATCGTGAAAGTCTTGCCCGACCCGGTTACGCCAAGCAGCACCTGCGCCTTCTTGCCTTCGTCGAATCCGTGTACCAGCGAATCGATGGCTTTGGGCTGATCACCTGCTGGTGCAAATTCGCTGGTGATTTCGAAGTGGTGATTGGAATTGTCTGGCATTGATGGGCGCAATAAGCAGTGTGTGGCAGGTTTGCGACGCGTGGTTTCTACCGCGAAGCGGTGGTGCCTGCCAGCAACAGCGTGCGTTGTTGATGCGTTCACCCGGGAGTTGGACATTCTCTGTCTGCCACCAGTCATTCGCCCCTGCTGCGGATTCCGCGTATGATCAGTTCCCGTTGATTCCCGTTTTTCGTCTGTGTTTTGTGGTTATGACCAACTCCAATCCAACCGAAGTTCAGGACGATGACGAGCGCGAAGGGTCTCGGCAGCTGAGTCTGCAGGAGAATGCTCCACCGTCCGAAATTGAAGGTTATTCCGTCATTCGTCGACTGGGAACCGGAGCGTACGGGACGGTCTGGCTGGCGCGAGAAGACCGCACTGGTCGTATGGTGGCCATTAAATACTATCCACATCGTCGGGGATTGAACTGGTCGTTGTTGAACCGTGAGGTTGAAAAGCTGGCCACGCTGTATGCCTCGCGAAATATCGTGCGTTTGCTGGACGTCGGCTGGAATGCAGAGCCTCCCTATTATGTGATGGAGTACGTCGAAAATGGATCGCTTGGCGCATATCTGGCCAGTGGTGCTTTAGGTGTCAGCGAAGCCGTTCGAATTGTTCAGCAGGTGTGCGGTGCTTTAATTGAAGCTCATGGTGCCGGTGTTCTGCACTGCGATCTGAAACCGGACAACATTCTGCTGGATGTGCGGTTTCAGGTGCGACTGTGCGACTTCGGCCAGTCCAGAATGTCGCACGAACAGAGTCCGGCCCTGGGGACGTTGTATTACATGGCCCCGGAGCAGGCCGATCTGGAGGCGATTCCCGATGCCCGCTGGGATGTGTACGCTGTGGGCGCGCTGTTGTATCACATGCTGACAGGGCAGCCGCCATACCGTGAACAGTCGATTCAGAAGAAACTGGAGCAGGCGGAATCACTGGAAATGCGACTGACCATCTATCGAGATCATATCGCTGCCGCGCCGGCCCCACGAGCCCATCATTTCGTTCGCGGCGTCGACAGTCATCTGATCAGCATCGTCGACAGTTGTCTGAGCGTTGATCCGGCAGCACGGCTGCCGAATGCACAGGCCATTCAGGAGAAACTGAAGACTCGAGAACGTAACCGTTCTCGACGACCGTTGCTGCTGCTGGGTGTTCTCGGTCCGATTCTGCTGATGACGGCAATGGTTCCGATCTTTGTCAATGCTCTGCACAACAATCTGCGTCTGATGGAACAGCAGCTGGTCGCCGACACTCAGGAAGGTAACGCCCTGATCGCGCGGAGCCAGGCGAATTCGTTGCAGGAGGAACTGGAAGATCGGCTGCACGATCTGAAACGCGTTGTCGAGGAGGAGAAGATTGTTTCTCTGCTGACACACCTGATGAACGAGCCGGCCGCCACCGTTGAACTGCAGATGAAGCAGTTCCATGATGCGCCCTTTGAGCAGCGCCCGGAATGGATGCAGCGACTGGATGCCGCTCATACGGCAGCTGATGAAGAAAACCGAGCCCGCAATAAGAACGAAGATACCAGCTGGTTTCTGACGGATGCTCATGGAACGCAGCTTTGGCGTCGTGACTACAGCGAGGCAACAATCGGCAAGAACTATGCCTGGCGGGATTATTTTCACGGCACGGATACACAGTATCAGAAGGGCGCAGCACCGGAAGGCATCCAGCCGATTCAGGAAGGCCACGTTTCACTCGCTTTCAAGAGCGAAGTCACCAAACGTTACATGGTTGCTCTCAGCGTGCCGGTATGTGCGACAGACGGACGTGTCATTGGCGTGTTTGCCCGAACTGCCCATCTGGGAGACCTGCAGACCGATTTAGGGAAAAATATTCAGGACAATGGCTCCGATTCAGTTCGTCGGGCGATTGTTTTGGCGGACCGCCGCGAAGGTCAGTTACTGGATCATCCCTACCTGACGGACGATTTTTTTCGTGATCGGTCAAAAGAGGAGGTCGACAAGACATTTCGCCGGCTTCAGTTCAACGATAGAACGCGGAGCCGGATCGCCGCACAGTTGTCTGAGTCCGATGATTCGATTCCGGAATACACCGCCGGAGGTCAATTTTTCGGCGGGCGTATTTTTCAGACAAATGACTATGCCGATCCCGTTGGGCAACTGGACGAGGTAGCCGCGAAGTCCTGGGGCGATGTATGGATTGCGACGATGTCCACCACAAAGTCTGAGAAGATGCCGTGGCTTGTGATCGTACAGGGACGGAGAGCAGAGGTGTTGGGCCCGGCACGGACAATGGCTGACCGAACGACTCCTCAGGTCTGGTACGCGGTGCTGGCCAGTATCGGGACAATGGCCACGATCTGGCTGTTCGTCTGGCAGGCCCTAGCTCGTTCGCAACAACGCAACCCGCGCAACGATGTTGCCGGGGAAGCCTGACATACTGCTCGCCGAAGTCCTCAGAATGTGCGTTTCAACGTTGTACACGCTGAGTCTGGAGACTTCCGCGGCCCCTGTCAGACGGTTGTTTCCGACTATTGCGTCAGCACTTTGCGCTGCCACAGACCGCGATAGATCGGCAGTCCCAGCTTGCTTTTCTTGCGATGGAAGCTGGTCTGATAATCCATGTCATGTTCCGGATCGCGTGCTGTCGGCGGCGTTCGCGTTTCAAAGTCAGCTTGCCCGTCCATCAACGATTTAATGATGTCAAAATACTCAACCACGTCGCTCCACGAATGCACATAACCTTCCGGCTGAACGACATCGGACAGAATTTCGGTGAATTGCTGAGTGAATATCCGTCTCTTGTGATGGCGTTTTTTCCACCACGGATCGGGAAAATAAACGTGTGCGGCGCTGACGGAATGCTTTTCGACCATCTTTGTCAGGACAATATTGCCGTCGCCACCAATGACGCGGGCGTTCTGCATTTGCTTTTTCTTCAGCCGTTCTGCAGTGCGTCGCCCTTCACGGTAGTCGATTTCCAGTCCCAGATAATTGATGTCCGGATTGTTTAGCGCCGCCGTATACAGAAACAGACCTCGGCCACAGCCGATATCCAGTTCCACGGGATTGTCGTTGCCGAAGAACTCAGACCAGACAATGGAATCGCCAACGTCGTCGATGACCTGAAACCAGGGTTTCAGCGGTTTGATAGGAGCCGTTTGCATGGCTGCACAGGATGTCTGTCACGTTTGCTGTTTTCAATCCGCAGGCTGACAAAACGCCTGAGTCGGGGCAAAGTGTTTCATTTTCCTGACTTCGTGACCATGATACGATGCTTAGTCTAGATTCATGTGAGAATTCAACCCCGGTATACTGTCTATGACCATTCATCACTGCCGCCGCTTCCGGCCATTCGAAGGTTCCCGTCGGGAAATGCTTCGAAAGAGTGCAACCGGCTTTGGCGGCGTTGCGCTGGCCGGACTGCTTGGGCAGTCCGATGCGCGCTCTGTGGAATCTGAAACGAATCCCTTTGCAGCGAAGCAGACTCATTTCGATGCGAAAGCCCGCAGCGTTATTTTCCTGTACATGGACGGAGGCGTTTCACAGGTCGATTCCTTTGATCCCAAACCGCGTCTGGACGAGGAAAACGGGAAGCCGTTTCCTTCCAAAATTGAACCGACACAGTTCAACAATATTGGCAATACGCTGGCAAGCCCATGGAAATTCAAACAATACGGTGAATGCGGTACTCCGGTCAGCGATCTGTTTCCTCATACCGCTCGTCATGTTGACGATATGGCCGTCGTGCGATCCATGGTGTCCAACTTTCCGGAACACACGAATGCCAACTATTTTCTACACACCGGCCATGGCCAGCAGGGGCGACCGGGCATGGGCGCCTGGTTCGGTTACGGACTGGGGACGGAATGTCAGGACCTGCCGCACTACGTAATTCTGAACGGCGGCCTGATTCCACCTGGTGGCCTGGACAACTTTGGCAGCGGATTTCTGCCAGCCAGTTATCAGGGGTCTGTTTTTGCCAACAGCGATCCACCAGTGGCCGACATCAAGCGTCGTGAAGCATCGGCAGATCTGCAGAGACGCAAGTTGGAATTGATTCGTAAACTGGATCATCGGACTCTGGATCGATACGACTACGACGACCAGATTGAATCGGCGATCACCAATTATGAACTGGCCGCGCGGATGCAGCTGGCCGTGCCGGAACTGATGGACCTGGCCGAGGAGACTCGCCAGACGCAGGAAGCGTACGGCATGTATGACGAGTTTAAGAATACGGCGACATTCGGGCGGCAGTGTTTGATCGCTCGACGGCTGGTCGAACGCGGAGTTCGATTCATTCAACTGACCTGTGCGGGCGGTAACGGGGACCGCTGGGACCAGCATGGCAATCTGAAAGACGGGCACACTAAGAACGCGAAAAGCGTCGATCAGCCGATCGCTGCATTGCTGGCGGATCTTAAGGAGCGAGGTCTGCTGGAAACCACGCTTGTTCTGTGGTCCGGAGAATTTGGTCGCACTCCGTTCGCACAGGGCAGCGACGGGCGGGACCATAATCCGTTTGGCTTCTCGCTGTGGCTGGCTGGCGGTGGCGTGAAGGGCGGAACAATTTACGGTGCCACCGACGAATTCGGCTACAAAGTTGTCGAAAACAAGGTCGAAATCCATGACCTGCATGCCACGATGCTGCATCTATTCGGTATGGACCACGAGAAGCTGACGTATCGGTTCAGTGGTCGCGACATGCGACTGACGGACGTTCATGGTCACGTCATCCATGACATCCTGTCCTGACGCGGGGCGGCCCGCGAGCCGGTGCGAGCTGACGCTCGGAATGTGGTGGTACGTTCCCGTTGGTCGCTCGGTGTGAAGCACTGTGAGCCGTTTGCTAGCCGCGCGGATGGCACTTTTGGTGGACGCTTTTCAGTCGCGTATGATCGACGTGGGTGTACACCTGAGTCGTACGGATGTTGGCATGGCCCAGCATTTCCTGGAGAGCTCGTATGTCTGCTCCGCCGGCCAGCAGGTGAGTGGCAAAGCTGTGGCGGAGTGTGTGTGGACCGATTTCCGTGCCGCAGCCAATGCGAGACGCATAGCGTTGAATGAGTTTCCAGACGGTTTCGCGGTTGATTCTGCGACCGCTGCGAGTGACGAACAGCCACCCGGGGTCGACAACAGCGCTACGGACCATGTCCAGACGTTCCAGATTCAGGTAGCTGACCACGGCGTCAATTGCGACAGGTGTGAGCGAGACTAATCGCTGCTTGTTTCCCTTGCCCGTGCAGCGTGCGAAGCGTTCGTCCAGATTCACGTCTGAAAGTTTCAGACCTGTGACTTCTGAGACTCGGCAACCGGTGGCGTACAGGACGGCAAGAATGGCCTTATCGCGGCGAGCATAACGGTCAATTGCTCCCGTAGGTGCGTTCAGTAATTCATTCACCACATCCGGGCTGAGAACTTTTGGGAGTCGCTGCCAGAGTTTTGGTGAACTGATCAGGTCAACAGTGCTGTCAGCCACGACCGCTTCCAGCATCAGATACCGAAAGAACATCCGGATGGCGGCCAGGTTGCGGGCGATACTGGTGCTGGCAAGGTTGTGGTGCTGCAGATGCTCAAGAAACGACGTCAGAGTGGGAATGTCGATCTGATGGACGGTCCGGCGGTTGCTGTCTCTGTTCCACTGAAAGAACTTTTTCAGGTCGCGGCGATAGGCTGCAACTGTATTCGGCGACATACCGCATTCCGCGTCAAGGTACGCCAGGAATCCGGGTAGCCATGTGGCCGGATCCTGAAATTCGCCAGCGGAAAACCGGCTTCCTGCAGGTGGTTTTTTTCGGCGTGCCATATTCGCTTACGTGAGTCAGATTCGTCTGTAACTGCGACCTACCTTCATGGCGATCCTGACGGGTAAACATCAGGCAGCCTGGAAGGTGACGGTCAGGCGTGAAAACCGCGGCCGCAAATGCAAATCGCCGTCACCGTTCAGAGGGGGTTGAACGGTGACGGCGACAGTGAAACCGTTTTTCAACGGTGTTCGGACCATTAATAGGTGAAGCAACGGGAAATCCCGCTTCGCTTCAGTGTTTTCTATCGTCCTGAATGGCTGAATAAGATTTGCAATTCGGCAGAAGTCCGAATTGAACGGCCTGTGAGGAAAATCAGGATCCTGATGCCCCCTTCATTTTCCTATGTTTGTTGTTTCCTGATGAATCCGATGATTACTGCGATTATGAAGACGACGGCCATCGTGATAACGATCGGGCCGGCTGTCGCATCGTTCAGTTTCGACTGGATGGCGGATGTGGCGGCGACGACTGCTCCTGCCACCGAAAGCCCCATCAGCACGTTCCAGACAATCCGATTCAGTCCACTTGGCTTGTCATCCCCCAACAGCTTGGTGCTGTTCATCATCATGAAGAACGTGACGTAAGCGATTGGCAGCAGCATCATCCCAAAACTGGAGGCGATGATCGCCAGATAGACTTTGCTGTCGCCTGCCCAGAAGAGCGGCCAGAGCGCCCCCGTGATCCCGGCAATCAGACAGCCGATGACATGTGTGCCGCCCCCCAGATCCCGATTAGCGATTTCACAGACAGCGAAGCCGTTGATCAGCATCAGAATGATGATGCTTGAAAAACCCATACCGAAGATTCCCAGCCCAAAGGCAATTCGAGCCGTCTTGTCGCCCAGAAGCGGGGCAATGGCGGTGGACAAATCAAACGCGCTGCGTTTGACCAATGATGACGCGATCGTCTTTTCCGCATTTGACAGAGCGGCAATTTGATTCAGTGTCTCGTCAGCGGAACCAGCTTCCGTACCATCCAGGCTGACGCGTGCTTCCAGGCTGGCCTGAGCCCCACTGAACAGACTGCTGGTCTGCATGATAGCAGGATCAGTGCTCAGAAAAGCACTATCGACCTGTGCGTGAAACTGAGCAGCTGTGGCGATCACCACACAACTGGTGACCAGCACGTACGGAATCGCCATGCCCGTCGAAAGATCGAACCGAGAGAGTCCTCGAAAACTTCGATCCCAACCACGTTTCAACAGCGAATACGGCATAAGGAACGTCATGTTGATTCCAACGGCAGTGGCGGCCGCACCAATCATTACTTCACGCTGAGCGGCGACCACCTTTGTTGTCCAGAAGTCCTGATACTGCTGAGGCAGTGTGGTAATAAGTTCTGCGATTTTTCCCGTTGGTGTGCCCCACTGTGAAAGGTCCGGGACGAATCCGGTCAGGATTGCTGACCAGTCGAGACTTCCCTTGAGCGTCAGCAGGCCCACCACACCCACAAAGCAGATGACAACGATGCCGACAAGAAACTTCAGAAACCAGTCGAACGCCTTCGCGGCCTTCCCCTGTCTGCTGTTCAGAAATACAGCAATTGCGGATGCGACCAGAATGACGCCGGAAACGATAAATTTCGTTTGCGATGAATCGTCCACGACATCGCTGCCAAGCAGGTTTTTTTGCAGAGCGGCGAAGCACAAACTGAATTGCGGCATGCACCAGATCATGTTGGCCAGCATTGTGGCGATGATCCATCCCCAGCCCAGGACCGGGTTGATGTGTTCATTGATTGCCCGAAATGGTCGTTCACCAGTGGACAGAGTCACGTAGCTGATCGCTGACAGCATGATCACTCCCATCGTGATTGCCACGAGCTGCAGCCAGAGCAGGCTGGTACCACCCAGAATTCCGAGGAACAATGCTCCGGCAAGCGATCCGCCGCCGAGCGTGATGGCGCTTTGCAGCCAACCGGGGCCGGACAGTTTGGTGTAGACAGCGAGTGTTGCCATGGGGCCCTTGCCCTGAGCGTCACTGATGAGTGTACGTTCTTCTTCGAGTCGATTTTCGCCGGACGACATGCGGAACTTCTCCGAGTGGGTGGGTTGGATGCGACAACTGGTGTCGCGATGCAGGAGCTGATTGTGAGGTGGCGAACCCAAACAGGTGCCACTTTCCAGGGAATGGCAGGCGCGGTGAAAACAATACCGTTTTCGGTCACGTTCAACCGAATTTGACGCTGGCGTTGCCTATGTCAGGCGCGACAATGGTGGCGAGCAAGCTACAGCACGAATTGGGCCACCGCAACCACTCAGAGGGTCTTAAAACGTCATATCCGCTGAGGATTCGAGTATCGACCTCCCCAAACCCCATCTTGTGATGAAGCGGCTGGGTGTCTAAAATAGGCCTTTAAGAAACGTTGTAACTCATTTTGTTAACTGTTCTTACGACTGAATCGGTCGTTTAACGCCCGCAACCCAATTGTGACCACACCTCAGTCGATTGTCGTGCTCGGTTCGACCGGTTCGATCGGGACCAGCTGTCTCGACGTTATCCGCAGTCATCCTGATCGTATGCGCTTGTTGGGAGCAAACGCTTTTCGCAGCGGAAAAGCTTTGTTGAAGCAAGCTCAGGAATTTCAGCCGGACTGGATTTCGTTAGTTGATGAGGCCGCCGCAGACGGGACGTCGTTTGACTTGCTGTCAGGCAAAACACAGCTGTTTACGGGCCCTGGACACGTGGAACGGCTGGTTCAGCAACCGGAAGTGGACACCGTGGTTTCGGCCATTGTCGGGGCGGCAGGTCTTGAACCGACGTTGGCGGCAGTCGAGGCCGGCAAGCGGATTGCGTTGGCCAACAAAGAGACGCTGGTTGTGGCTGGTTCCATTGTGACGGAACGGGCTGCAGCTTGCGGAGCAACAATTCTGCCTGTGGATAGTGAGCACAGTGCCATATTCCAGGCTCTTCAGGGAGGAAGAAAGGCGGATCTGCGGCGCATTATCCTTACCGCGAGCGGTGGACCATTTCGTGGGTGGACGCGAGACCGAATGCGCGACGTAACGCCGGAAATGGCCCTGCAGCACCCCACCTGGGACATGGGGCCGAAAATAACCATTGACTCTGCGACGATGATGAACAAGGCTTTGGAAATCATTGAGGCTCGATGGCTGTTCGGGGTCACTGCGGAACAGATTTCCGTTGTGATTCACCCTCAGTCATTTATTCACTCATTTGTGGAATATCACGATGGATCAGTGATTTCACAGATGTCTCCCCCCGACATGAGACTCCCAATACAGTATGCTCTGACGTTTCCGGACCGGCTGCCATGTCCGTGTCCGGATACCGACTGGTCGATTTCCACTCCCCTGGAACTGCACCCGCCGGACATGGAAGCTTTTCCGGCTCTGCAACTAGGGTTTGAAGTAGCCGCCAGAGGCGGCACTTCCGGGGTTGTTCTGAATGCTTGTAACGAAGTTGCGGTAGATCGTTTTCTTCGCAGCGACATCCGGTTCGACCAGATTACTCAAATTTCTCACGACATCCTTCACCACCATACATTCGACGCTCAGCCAACGCTGGAACAATTGTATTCAGCCGACAGTTGGGCTCGGGAGGAAGCAGCACGGTGGAACTCATAGTTCTTGATCTTAACGTTATCACTCTGGCAGCTCTCAGTCTTGGCGGGATCGGCAAAACACTGTCGGTCGTCCTTGGCCTGGGAATGGTTATCTTCTTTCATGAGCTCGGCCACTTCGCAGTTGCGAAATGGTGCGACGTCCATGTGGAGCGTTTCAGTATCGGCATTGGACCCATTATCTGGAGCCGTCAGAAAGGTGAAACGGAATACGCTCTGTCTGCGCTGCCGTTTGGTGGTTATGTCAAGATGCTGGGTCAGGACGACATGGATCCCAACCAGATGACCAGCGATGAAATCGCTGAAAACGAGCGATCTTATTCTGCGAAGAAGGTCTGGCAGCGGATGGCGATCATCTCGGCCGGCGTGATTATGAATGTCATTACCGGGTTTCTGTTCTTCGCCATTGCCTATCGCTACGGAGTCGTGGAGTTGGTTCCCATGGTGGGGAATGTTCATGCGGGTTCACCGGCATGGGAAGCGGGGATTAACGACGGAGACACGATTCGCAGCATTAACGGCGACAGCATCCAGAATTTTACAGATATCAATCAGGCCGTTGTGCTGTCCAGCGGATCTGTGGCAATTGAAGGTGATCGTGCTGACGGAACACCGTTCTCTACTGTGATTATGCCTGAACTTGGCAAGACAGTTCGCATGATCGGCGTTGGCCCGGCCAATTCAGCGCTGCTGTCGACTCAGATTCCTGACCCGGAATCGATCGTTATTCATGGTCTGGCCGCGGAACAGGCTTCACGCCCGTTTTTGCCCGGTGACCGTGTTGTCTCCGTCAACGGCCAGCCGGTCGGGCATCTGCACGAAATGGCCTACCTGACTGCGAAGTTCGCGTCCGAAGAATTAACCTACTCGGTGCAGCGGCCGCTGACATCCGGTGACGGTAAGGTATTGCCCGACCAGCATGAGTCGATTGAAATTGTGGTGCCTCCGAAACCAATGAAATCACTGGGGATCTGGATGGCGATTGGCCCGGTCACCTCCATTGTGAAGGGATCTGTCGCCGAGACCGCTGGTCTTAGAGTTGACGACCTCATTACGAAAGTTGACGACCTGACGGTCAGCAAGGACATCGATCCACTGCGATTGCCGAACTATTTTGCCGAACACGCCGGTACTCCCGTTGTCATCACCGTGACTCGTCAGACAGAGGACAAAGGTGACGTCGAAACACAATTAACCATGACTCCCACAGACGCTCCCGGCTGGTCAGAGCGTCCGATGTCCATCACAGCGCCATTGCCGATTTCAGCGATCGGTGCCGGAATCCATGTGCAGCGTCGAATTGCTCATATCGTGGAAGGCAGCGAAGCGGCTCTGGATGGCAAACTCAAAGTCGATCAGAAGATTTCCAGCATCGAACTGCAACACGCCGATCCGCAGAATATCGTAAAGGACATTCTGGGAGACAATGTGGCTGCTGAGAAAATTGACCTGGAGAACCTCGATGTTGACGAACAGGCACCAGGTGAGCCGAACTGGGCCTATGTCTTCAGTATTATTCAGCAGGTGCCCGATCGCCACGTGCGCATTCATGTTTCTTCTGCCGCAGACGGCGGTGGTTTTGCGACTGTGCTGAAGGAGACGAAGGCGGAACAGGACTGGTTCATGCCGCTGCGAGGAATCAATGGCTGGGAGCGCGAAACCAGAGTCCGAATGGCTGAGTCCTGGAGTGAAGCCGCCTCTCTGGGGTTACGGCATACCAAGAACTCGGGCATCAATATTTACATGACGCTGCGTTCACTGGTCCAGGGGAATCTCTCGGTCAAGGCATTGAGTGGTCCGCTGGGAATCGTCAGTATTGGTTACATGGTGGCTGATCACGGTACCACAAAGCTGTTAATGTTTCTGGGCTTCCTCAGTATCAACCTTGCCGTGTTGAACTTTCTGCCGATTCCAATTCTGGATGGCGGGCATATGGTCTTTCTGATTTGGGAAGCGGTGGCAAGACGCAAACCGAGCCCCAAGGTCATCAATCTGGCTCACGGTGTGGGCCTTGTGTTTATCATTTCGCTGTTCGTCTTTGTTATGTACCTGGACATCTTCGTGAACCGACTTGGGTTTGGCGGTTAAGCCCCGAGGTCGCGGCCGCTTACAGCGTTTCGGTCTGGCCCGGAAAGGTCCGGGGCCGCGGGACTATCGAAATTCCAAACGCCCGTCGCGCGAAGGCCGTCCACCCCCGGAACGGCCTTCGCCCCGTCCGTCGTCGCGATTGCGGCTGCCGCGATTGTCGTCCCTGTCCGGACGACCGAAGCCTCCTCGGCTACCGAACGAAGATCCCCGACCCATTCCTCCACGGCCTCCAAACGACCAGCCCCGCTGAAGATCCGTAAGATCGTTGATTAAGCCCGCTATCGCCGAATCCTCCGCGTCCTCGGCGCTGAGTCTCTCGCGTTCCGTTTTTAACCGCTCCATTTTTAGTGAATCGGCCGCTCGACCAGGATCCATCGTCATAAGGTCCAATTGCATGCCGCGATCGCCATCTTCAAACACATTCACCAGATTGTCATCATTTTCAAACAGTGTCCTCAGGTCGCCGTTGCGGTCTCCCAGGTGCTTTTCTCTGAACACACGACTGTAGTGGCGCAAGCCATCGCCGACGCATTTGCCCAGCAGAAAAGCCTTGCGACGACGGGTATCTTCGTCCCCGACAGGCTCGGCATCATTTCGAGTCTTGAAAAACGTCTGCGACAACAGTTCCCACTCGGCAGTGTCAAAATAACTTTGCACATCTGCGATCTGAACCAAATCAAAAACCGGGAAGTTGGGGACTGCCGGTTGGGGAGGCCGTCCCGTTGCAGGTGGGTGACCTGACAGGTCAGGACGCCCCAAGAGACCAAACGAATTGCGGACCTGACGCAGCACCCACACAATCTTCGTCAGCGTAATTTCACAGCTGTCATTTGGATTGAAGCCGTTTAGTTTGCTGTTGAGTTCCGGCGGAACTTTCATCGGGACAAGAGAATTCAGAAGAGACTCGAACTGCTGTTCTGTGAGATCCACTGCGAGCCACTCTCCTTGTGGCCGTGATGGTTCCCGAAGCCCGCGAATCCCGATAACGATAACGTTTCTAGACGCATGGCTGGCCACATACGCTTGCTGGACCTTGTGCACCCATTCGGCTGGATCCCCTTCGTAGCTGCGTATCTTTGCCTCCTGCGTGGCATCCATCGGGCGCCACCAATCGTGCAGCATTCTCAGCTTTGACTCCAGCGATGGGTCTGCTGAGACGGCATCGTGAACGGAAATGATCCGTTCTTTGTACTCAGAATCCCTGGATTCAAATCCGGCAGCCTGCGTCAGCAGGCGTTGCTGCTGACGCGGTTCCAGCTGATCGAACTTGTTGATTGACGCGCGTAACGCCGAGTCCGGCGAGTCCAGTCTTTCCACCCATCCGGCGCAGAGCATGGTGACTGAAGCCCCGGCAATCACTGACAACACAGGGAACAGATTGTTCTTCATCGCATTGCTCATTCGTCAGGCTCCGTTTGAGTCTCTTCAGAGCTGAGCTTCAATGCCTTGAGTGTGGCCACGTTTGGCACAAGATCGTAGAGTTCGATCGAAGGAAGCAGGTCGATATGTTCCAGGGCGACGGCATTCACATTTGACTCAGCCTCCCGCTTTTCCTGGGCCATGCCCGCTATGGCCAGCCCGACTCCGGCCCCGAAGATTCCCACCAGGAAATACGGGACAATCTTGTATTGTGCCAATGTCTTTGCCAGGTTCTGCACTCGCCTGCCCGCAGAGGTCCTGTCGTCCTTTATGACTTCGGCAGAGATTGTTGCCAGAGTTTGCTGAGTAAACTGTCCGCTGGCAGACACGTCGTCCAGCGAATCAAGCAGGCCCCATGTTCTCGACAGGATGTCGGCATGACTCCGCGCTGCGGAATCTGTGAGCAGGAGCCGTTCGATCTCGTTCATCTGGGTATCGTCGAGCTCACCGTCGAGATAGCTGACCAGTTCTGTCAGCTTCTCGTCAAGGTCTTCGTCCACGCTCTCTGGTTGTTGCGACATAGTCATGTCCGACTGGTATCAATTCGCCTGTCTCATCAAAGATGGCGTTCCAGAACTTCCTTCAGATTACCTCGTGCCCGCGATAGCAGTGATTTTACTGCAACTACGTTCAGGTCCATGATTTCGCCGATATCCTGGTAACTCATGCCTTCAAACTTGTGCAGCAGCACGGCCGTCTTTTGGCGTTCGTTCAGTGAATCAAGGGCGTTGCGGACGATGTGCTGTGTCTCTTTGGAATCAATCTGTCTGGTCGGCATAAGTGCCGATTTTTCTGCCAGAAATTCCTGTTCTCGACGAACTGCCTCCTCGGGATCTGACGACCCGGACAGGGGAATTTCCCGCCTTCTGGCCAGTCCACGCTTCTGGTTGCTGGCTAGATTGTGGGCGATTCGGAACAGCCACGTTGAAAATCGTGCGCGGGCAGTGTAGCGTTCGCGTGCCTTGTAGACGCGCATGAACACTTCCTGAGCCATGTCCTCGGCAGCGGTCCGATCGCGAATCAGGTGATAAAAGAACCCGATCAATCGGTCCTGATATCGCTTGACCAAATCTTCGAACGCCGAATCGTCGCCACTGATGACCTGCATCATCAATTGAACATCCGGGTCGGCGAGATACTGATTCGGCAGTGATTGCGAAACCAACGAAGACGCTCCTGAACCGAATTGGCAAAGTCACGCTGCACTCTGTGGTCACGAAGCGCCAAGTGCAGCGACGGCAGTATGTAAAGACGTCTACTGTATGCCTGGAAGGCAGGAAAATACAGGAAGTATAGAACTCATGGCGCACAAAAAAGCCTTGATCAGTCGTGACCAAGGCTTTTTTGATTGACCCCAGGGGGATTTGAACCCCCGTTACTGGAATGAAAATCCAGTGTCCTAGGCCTAACTAGACGATGGGGCCGCATTTCAATGCTTCTGTCGGATTCCAGTACGGCCCGACTTCACAGATTATTTCGGCAAACAGAGGCACTCACGAAAAAACTTCCGATGCGGGACAATCACTAGGATATTCGAGCCATACCTCGAAATAATAGCTTTGCTCCCGTTAAATCGCATCGTAGACGTCGGCCAAAATAACCGGCTGTTCCACAACGGAAAGCGCCGCAGAACTATCTGTTAGCCGCAGCACTGTCGTCTTGCGATTCACGAACCATTGCGTCCACGACTTCTTTGCGATGTACTGGAATTTCACGCGGCGCTTTGATGCCAAGGCGTACCTTGTCACCTCGCACTTCAATCACCGTGACCACAACATCGTCGTTGATCACGATACTTTCACTTTTTTTTCTTGAAAGAACTAACATCTCACGCCCTCTGCGCGGCCCCCGGAATCAACGTTCCTCTCACTGCCTGCAAGATGCCATTCGAGCGATCAGGTTCGGCAGAAAAACGCACCCGCGGATTTTCCGTTGATGGATGCATTTTAGGGTGAACCCTCACCCGGTCAACC
>Ga0315331_10000161_pt1 | contig 41402 bp, 43 predicted proteins | sample M160m34915metaG_FD_203456 | JGI IMG/M metagenome (GOLD analysis project Ga0315331, IMG submission 203456) | Ammonia-oxidizing marine archaeal communities from Monterey Bay, California, United States - M1 60m 34915 | ecosystem: Environmental > Aquatic > Marine > Intertidal zone | place: USA...
TCACCCAACACCCGCTCACCCGCTGTCACTTCATTCTCCTCAGGCCTCTCCAAAAGAAATCTCCAACGTCGGCGCTCGCAGCCGAACGCGCTCCACCGGGCGCCCCACGAGCGAGTCGGGCAGGCATAAGGAGCGACGACCATCGCGCACCCGCAGGTGGAGATCGACGCCCTTCACGCTCACATCGATCTCTTCTTTGGCCACCCCGGGTAGATCGATCTCGAGGCGGGTACGGTCCCCCTCGCGGTGGATCCGGATGGGGCGCCCGGTCGCCAGAAGCGTCGCCGGATCGACTTCGGCAAAGACTTCCCGCGAGACCCTGGCCAGCGCGTCCTCCCCGATCACCTCGCCGGGCCGCAGCGACACGCGCCGGATCGGGGTGGGAAAGCTCTGCTCGATCTGCTCGAGCGCCTCGCGCTCGCGCTCGCGCCAGCGTCCAAAATAGACGCCTGCGGAAGCGGGCAAGAGCCGGTTGACGATCACCGCGTCCGTCGCCACGCCATAGAGGGAGAGATAGGCGTAGGCGCGCCGCGACTCATCGATCACGACCCGGCTGGGATTCAGCACCAGACGCGCGCTGGTCCGCGTCTCGTCGCAGAGCAGACGCTGGACATCGCCGATCTCTTCGTAGAGCCGCTCGAAGGCCTCGAAGAACGCCTCCTGCGGAAGCAGCCGGCCCACGTCGAATCCGCGGAGCATCGGACGCAGCAACCGCGCCCCACGTCGCTCGAGGTCAAATACGTGCGACATGAACAGGCGCAGGGCGTCGGGAAAGCGCAGCATCCGCAGGGTCGCGCCCGTCGGCGCACAATCGACGATGCACAGGTCGAAGTCCCCGCTCGCTTCGACCTCACGCAGCGCGCGGAGCGCCATCAGCTCCTCGATGCCCGGAAAGGCCAGTAACTCCTCGGCGACCAGCGCGTCCGCCTCCTCCCGCAGCAGCGCACGCAACCAGTCTTGGATCGGCCGCCAGCTGCGCTCGAGCTCGATCTGGCCGCGGATCTCCCTCGCCCAGACGCCCTCCCCCACTTGGCGCCCCTGCGAACCGACCGGAGCCGCAAGCGCATCGGACAGGCTGGGGGCCGCGTCGGTCGAGAGCACACAGACCCGGTGCCCGCGCTCGGCCGCTCCAAAGGCGGTCGCGAGCGCCAGTGTCGTCTTCCCGACGCCGCCCTTGCCCGTATAAAGGAGGACCCTCATGGCGCGAAGCCACTGGGCCGGAGTGCGGCGGCGGGCTTCGCCTCCGCGAATGACACGACCAATTCCCCCTCCTCGACGGCCACCCGCTGGACCTCGAGCGCCGCCAGCCCGGCCGGGAGCGCGATCCGTCGCCGACGACCCGCCACCCCCACCATCAGCTCCTGGTCGATGCGCGCGACCTCGAGGCTCGAAGCCGCGTAGCCCGGGACGGGCAACCGCAGGCGCCCCCCCTCTGCGACCCGCTCAAAGCGCAACCCGGGACGACAGCCCAGGCGCGCCGCGGGATCGAGACCCGCGAAGAGCGCCGCGCCGTGATCCGCCAACGCCTCGACGCCACGCACTTCGTCCTCCGCCAGCGGGGCGCTCAAAGTGGCCATCGGCGCGAAGGTCTCCTCGACCTCGCGCCGACGCTCGATCTGGATACGCCCCCACTCGCGAAAGAAGTCCTGCTGGAGCGCCTCGTCCGGCAACATCCGGTTCATCACGACGGCGTCACTCGGCAGCTCAAAGAGCGCCAGGTCGGTCAAGGAACGACGCGCCTCGGCGATCGCCATCGACTCGGGCGTCACGACGAGCCGAACGCTCGTCTGTCGCGAGAGCAAGCGGGCCCGCAGCCGCGACAAGGTCTCGTAGAAAAGTTGATCCGTCTCGGCGAAGACCTCCGCTTTCGGGAGCGGGACACCGACCCAACTCTGCATGATCGGCTCGGCCGCACGGGCTGCGGCCCCATGGAGCCGCAGCAGCCAACGCAGCCCTGCGTGGGCGACCTCGGGCAGGGTCAGTAGCCGAAGCGTGCTGCCCGTGGGCGCGCAATCCACGACGATCAGGTCATAGGCGCCCCGCATCGACCACTCCTGCACGGCGACGAGCGTCGCGAGTTCGTCGGCACCGGGCAGCAGCGCCAACTCCTCGGCCACGACCTCGTCGACCCCCTGATAGCGCAGGAGATCGACCAAATAGGCTCGCACGCGGCCCCAGTGCTGCGCGATCTCATGCCGCGCGTCGATCTCGACCGCGTCCAGCCGCGGCGCGACCTGCCGCGGCGAGGGGGTCAGCGCGCAGTCGAGCACATCCCCGAGGCTATGGGCCGCGTCGGCGGAGAGTACCAGCGTTCGCAGGCCGCGCCGGGCCGCAAGCGCCGCGGTCGCTGCAGCCGTCGTCGTCTTCCCGACGCCGCCCTTGCCCGTATAGAGGAGGAGACGCACGACACGAAAGTATCACGTCCGTGGTGACGCCCACGAAGGCGAGCCCGCCGCAGGCGCTAACGGCCGACCGCCGAGACGACGCTCCCCTCCCCTGCGAGATCGAACCGACGTCCACCACCCGGCGAAGTCTCCCTTCGCGTCGTTGCCGAACCGGCGCGCTCCGTCCAGCGATGGTCGCAGTGGAGGCATTCGACCAGCCGCAGCGGCCCGCCCGCCTCGAAAACCTCGTCGCTGGCGAGTTGGGCACTCGAGCAGACGGGGCAGCCCGCCGCGCCCGGGAACACGTGCACGGCCGCACCGGATCCGGTCCGGGGCAGCCTTCGGCCGTCGAACGGCGACGGCGAAGCTGCGAGTGCCTCCTCCACGCGCGCGCGCTCCGCGGCGTTCCGCTCGCGCAAGCGCTGGCGGTCCCGTGGGCTCGACAGCGGTCCGCCGAAGCCGACCGATGACTTCGAACGTCGCTTGGATCGGCGGCGCCGAGCCTCTGCGGCGCCTTTCCGGGCCGGACCGCCGGAGCCGTGCCGCCCCTCCGCCTGTGCCGCCTGTGACGCCTGTGACGTGGGAAAAGTCGTCTGGGGGTTCCTGGAAATCATGTCGGTCTCCTCCTGGCCTCTTCGCGGACGAATGAACGTCCCGATGGCTCATAGGATGAGGAACCGGCATGACGAGTCCGGTCACGCGTGCGGAAAAAAAAAGCGCTCTTCCCCGGAGTTTCCCCCGCGGGTCACGCAGGGCGACGGGAAGAGCCGGGCCGGCCGCTCAGTCGCGCAGCGCCCGCTTCAGGATCTTTCCCGTCGGCCCCTTGGGCAGGCTGTCGAGGATCTCTACGAGGCGGGGGTATTTATAAGCGGCGAGCCGGTCCTTGCAGAAGGCCTGTAATTCGTCGCCGGTCACGCTGGCACCCGCGCCCAGCGCGACGACGGCCTTCACTTCTTCACCATGGCTCTCGTGGGGGATCCCGATCACGGCTGCCTCGATGACCGCTGGATGCGCATAGAGCACCTCCTCGACCTCACGCGGATAGACGTTGAACCCACCGCGGAGGATCATGTCCTTCTTGCGATCGACAATGAAATAACATCCATCCGAGTCCCGATAGCCGATATCCCCGGAATGAAACCAGCCGTTCTTGAGCGCTTCGCTCGTCGCCTCGGGCCGACCCAGGTACCCCTTCATGATGTTATGTCCACGGATACAGATCTCGCCGCGCTCGCCTTCCGGGAGCGGCCGATCGTCATCGTCGACGATGCACATCTCGACGCCCCAAACGGGATAGCCGATCGAGCCGGTCTTGCGCGGCTTCGCAGGGACGTTGAAGCTCGCCACCGGCGAGGTTTCCGACAGGCCAAAGCCCTCCTGGATCACGACGTTGAACTTCTCCTCGAAGGCGCCCATGACCTCGACGGGCATCGGAGCGCCGCCGGTCATGCAGCCGGCGAGGCTCGACGTGTCATAGGCCCGGTCGCCCTCGTGATGGAGCAGCGCGAAATACATCGTCGGCACCCCCGCAAAGATCGTCAGCCGGTCGCCTTCGATTCGCTCGAAGGCGTCCTCCGGCGTGAACCGCTCGAGGAGCGTGAAGGAGCCCCCCGTCGCGATCATCCCGTTCTGGATCACCGTCTGTCCAAAGGAGTGGAAGAGCGGAAGAGCGCCCAGCGCATGGTGCCCCCCCAACGGAGCCGGCGGCATCAGGCCCGGCACGACGATCGCGCAGTTGATCAACAAGTTGGAATGGGTGAGCTCCGCGCCCTTGGGCTTGCCCGTCGTGCCCGACGTATAGAGGATCACTGCCGTATCCTGAGGAGAGGTCGGATGCAGGGCTTCGAGGGGCGGGGCGAGCGCCATGGCGCCGAGACTGCCCGCCTCCTCGCCTGACTTTGCGGGGATCACTTCCGCTCCGAGCGCCGCCGCACCCTCGCGACCCACGTCCTCGAAGAGGGGGTGGACGATCAGGACCCGCGCTCCCGAATCCTCCAGGAAGTAGGTGACCTCGGGCGCGGCGGCGAGCACGTTGATCGGCACGACGGTCGCCCCGGCATACAGGATCCCGAAATAGGCGATCGTGAACTCCGGCACGTTCGGCACGAGCAGGGCGACCTTATCACCCGCTGCCACGCCGCCCTCGAGCAAACTCGTCGCGACGCCCCGTGCCGCCCGGTCGAGTTCGGAGAAGGTGATCTCCTCGCCTCGCGTACGGATCACGACCTCGTCGGGCTTGGCTTCGGCGCTCGCGAGCAGAATCGAACCCAGGTTCAGATGCATGATGAGACGCTCCAAGGCAGGACGAGGGGACATCGGGGCCGGCCGCCGATTTTACTCGGATCACACCGCCGAGGCGAACGCGGACCCTGCACTCGGGTGCGGTATCTTCAGCGGCCTGCCTGCTCCGGAGATCCCGCTGCCCGAGTCGCCCTCATCACCCGCGCCCGATTCCGCCGCGCCGAGCAACCGCCCGAGCTGGTTGCTGCTTGCTGGCGCCGGTCTCGGCCTCGCCCTGGCGAGCCTGGGCCTGCTGGAGGACCGTCGCGATCCGCTCTCGCTCCCGTCCGAGGCCGCGGCGCGGGTCGGCGAACGGTTGATCCGCCACGTCGACTACCAAAGAGTCGTCGCGGGCGTCGCCAGCGATCTGCGCAGCCCCACCGATGAGGCGATGCGGCGCCGCGTCCTGGATCGAATGATCGATGAAGAGCTGCTCGTGCAGCGCGCGCTCGAGTTGGGGCTCGCCGTCGTCGATCGTCGCGTCCGCGGCGAGCTCACTTCGGGCCTGATCGACTCGATCGTGGCCGAGGTCGAGGGGCGTCCCCCGAGCGACCGCGACGTCGAGCTTCATTTCGACGAGAACATCGAGTTCTTTACGCGGCCCGGTCGACTGCGGGCCCGGACGCTGTTCTTCTCGACACGGAGTGACGGAGAGGATCCCCGCGGCGGGGCGTCTTCGCGGGCCGTTCGGGCCCGGGAGCGCCTGCTCCGAGGCGAAGCGCCGGACGCGGTCGAGGAGAGCCTCGCGGACCCCCAAATCTCCCGGCTTCCCGACACGCTGCTTCCCCCCAGCAAAGTCCGCGACTACACCGGGCCGGCGGTCCTCTCCTCTCTACTGGACCTCTCTGTGGGAGAATGGAGCGAAGTCCTCGAGGCCCAGGCGGGGTTCGTACTCGCAAACGTCGTCGACCAGGAGCCTGCGATCGTCCCGGAGCTCTCCGAGATCGAGCCCCTGGTCCGCGAAGACCTCGAGCGACGCCGTGGAGACCTGGCGCTCCGGCGTTACCTGGACGACCTGCGCCAACAGGTCCCGATTGCCGTCGACGAGTCGATCTTCGAGACCACCGTGCCCCTCTCGAGCTCGACTCTCTAGCGAAAGCCCGACGCTTCCGTCCAGCGAGCGACTCGACCCGGAAATCAGCGCTTCGAGGTCAGCATGCTCTGCAGGAAGGTCGCCGTGGTCTCGACGAGCGCATCGCGCGAAGCGCCCATCTCCTCGATCCAGGAGTGGTACATCGAGGTCCGCTCCAGACACGACGTGAGCGTCGTGGCTCCAACCAACGGGTCGATGCGGCCCAGACGCTCGGCGGATTGGGTCCCCTCCTCAGCCGCCTTCGCGTCCGCGCGCTCGATCGCCGCCTTGAAGGCTGCGACCAGCGGCATCAAGCCGGCCATCCGCTGCTCGCGAAGCAGCACGTTGCCTTCGTCCGACGCGTTGTTCCGAGCTCGCAACACGGGCTGGTATTTCTCCCAATGATCGATCACGAGGTTCGAGATCCGCCTGCCACGCTCATGACCTTCGGGCCCGTCCCAGTCCCCCTCGATCAACTCCACCAGCATCGGGGTGGCTTCCCTCGCCTGCTCGCCGAGATGGAGAACGACGTCCTCGACGTCCTTGAAGTATTGGTAGAACGTCGCGGGGGAGGAGCCGATGCGGCGCGCGATGTCGATCACACGCATGTCTCGCATGGGCTTCTCGGACAGCAATGCCACGGTGGCATCGAGGATCTTGCGCCGGGTCTGCAGCGCACGCGGACCGAGCGCACGGCCGGCCTGATCGACCAGGACCTCGTCGCTCGGATCCGGCGTGTCTGGGCTCTTCTTCGCAGGTCCTTCCAAGGAGACGTTCGGCATTTCCGGATGATCGGATGTTCCGAGCAGCCCCGCATCGGAGAGGGTCTTTGATTCTTCTCGTGCCGCTCGCGCGGCGCCCGTCGAATGTTGTGCGTCTGCCATAGGATCGAGCCTACTCGATTCTTTCCGTTATTTTGCCGATTAATATCCTGAGGGGACGTCAGAAACGAACAGGGCGAGTTTCATTCGATTTTTTATTGATTGTACAATCATGTATGCCGATCGCCGGACCTCGACGCGGGCGATCGGTGATCTACGTCGCTTGTGAAACGGCATTGATCCCGTAGCCTCTGACGCACAGACAGTTTCGCAGCTGGATACCGCTTCGACCCCCGTCTGCGGGTGGCTCTGTCGGACCCGATGCATCGGACCCGGCCCATCCCGAAGACCGAATGCCCTTCCCAGGACCCCCGGACACGACCGGCGAGCAGGAGGTTGGACGATGGCCAAGGTCACGATCGAGATCGACATGGACGACTCCCAGGAGACCTGGGACGCACTCTATCGGCGTATCGAAGCCTTCAGCGACGAGGCCGCGGCTGAAAACTCGCCGCCCACACCGCCCGCGACCTACGACCTGCTTCTCGACCCCGAGCGCGCCTTCGCCGATGCGAGCGACTTCTTCGCAGTCTTCTCCGGTCACGACTGATCGTTTCCTCGCGCCTCGAGCGCGCGCGGGCCTACTTCTTTTCGGGGACGATGACGATCGTCGCCTTCGCGCTCGGATGCTGCGCGACGTAGACCTCGTAGCGGCCGACCTCCTCGAAGGTGTAATGCCATCCATCTCCGGCCTTCTCCAGGGGCGGACTCTCGATCGTTCCCGTCGAGTCGACGACGGTATGACCACCCGGCATGGCCTGCTGGTTCTTGAAATGGACGGTGGTCCCCACGTAGAGGTTCAGCAGCGCCGGTTTCATCGCAGCGTGGGTGATCTCGATGGTCGGGCCGTGGGCAGCCGCGCCGTGGGCGAGCCCCAACCCGACCAGAAAACCGAGTAGACCGAGCCAACGAGACGAAACGGGATGGACAAGGCGCATAGGACCCTCCAAGAGAACGGGGCGTGGGGGGGACGTTCGCACGAAGTCTCGACAACCGGTAGCCTCGGCCACTCCCTCGCGCCCACGTTCGGTTCCCTCCATGTCCGCCCCCGCCAAGACTGAACGTCTCGCCACTTCGGAACTGCGCACCCTGTTCGGACTGGCCGCACCCGTCGCGGCAGCGCAGCTCGGCATGATGGCGATGGGCGTCATCGACACGATGATGGTCGCGCGCGTCGGCGCGGCCGAGCTGGCTGCGGTCGCCATCGCGTCGACCTGGGCCTGGTCCTCGGGCTCGATGGCCCAGGGAATCATCCAGGGGATGGACCCCCTGGTCTCCCAGGCCCACGGCGAGGGCGATGGTGAGGCCGCCGCCCTCGCGCTCCAGCGCGGCCTGATCGTCGCGGTCGCGGTCGCCTGCCCTCTGGCGGCGTTTTGGCTCTGGACCGATCCGATCCTGGTTCGCTTCGGACAGGATCCCGAACTGGCACGACTCGCCCAGGCCTACATGATCGCCCGACTGCCGAGCGCGTTCGGCTTCAACCTCTTCCTCGCACTCCGCCAATACCTGGCGGGGCGCGGCCTCACGCGACCCGCGATGTGGGTGATGCTCGCCTGCAACGGACTGAACATCTTGCTCAATTGGATGCTCATCTTCGGCAATCTCGGGGCGCCCAAGCTTGGCCTCGTCGGCGCGGGCCTGGCCACCGGCCTGACGAACCTGGTGCTCCCTTTCGCGCTCTGGCGCTGGATCGTTCGCTTTCGACTCCACGAGGGGGCTTGGCGCCGCTGGGATGCCCACTCCTTCGATCGCAGAGGGCTCGTTCAATATCTCGCGCTCGGCCTGCCCGTCGGCATCCAGCTCGGCCTCGAAGCGAATGCTTTCACCGTGGCCATGATGATGGTCGGCTGGATGGGCGTCCTCGAGCTGGGGGCGCACCAGATCGTGATGAATCTGGCCAGCTTCACCTTCATGATCCCGCTCGGCGTCGCGATCGGGGCCAGCGCCCGGGTGGGCAACCTCATCGGCGCGGGAGACAGCGTCCGACTGCGCTTGGCCTGTCGCACCGGCTTCGCGCTCGGTGGCGGCGTGATGGCGGTTGCCGCGCTCTGCTTCGTGGGCTTTCGAGAAGATCTTCCACGGCTCTACGGGGTCGACGAGTCGATCGCAGCGCTGGCGGCCACCCTGCTCCCGATCGCGGGGGCCTTCCAGATCTCGGATGGGCTGCAGGTCGTCGGCGGAGGGCTGATGCGAGGCATGGGGAGACCCCAGGCCGGAGCGATCGTGAATCTGATCGGCTTCTATGTCCTCGGGTTGCCGCTCGCCTATACGCTCGCCTTTCCCCTCGGCTTCGGCCTGGCCGGAATCTGGTGGGGACTCGCGGCGGGGTTGAGTCTCGTCGCCACGATGCTCATCGCTTGGGTCGGAAGAACGAGCCAGCAACCGCTCACGTCGCTGCGCGTGCAGATCGCTGGCAGCGCAGACGGCTGACGTGCCTAACGGGCTCGGATCGACGCGACCATGGACTCGAATTCGCCCATCATGCGGGAGATATTCGTGTCCGCCGCGGTCGCCGTGAGAATCAGCGTCTCACCCGCCCCTCTCTGGATCTGGTACTGGAGCGTCTTCGTACCCGGGAGCGCACCGTCGAAGAAGAGATAGAGCGCGGGCCGGCCGGCAACCGATCGCATCTCACAACCGTCGAGTCCGACCGGTCGGCCGAAGAGGCGCGAAAACTCTCCCGGCAGGAGACGGCAGACCGCTTCGAGCTGCGTGGGCCCGTTCGGCAATTCGGCCTGCTGGATCATCACGTTCACGTTGTCGACGAAGGAGCGGTCGAAGCCGGCGGTTCGGTAGAAGATCTCGAGTTCACCCGCCTCGACGCGCCGGTAGACCTCCTGACGCATCGTGCCTGGAATCTCCCCAACCCCTTCCGCCGCGTCTGGATCCAGGAAGAGCGCGGCGTTCTGCTGGACCTCGGCCCGGGTCAAGACGAGATAGACGTCCGGGACCGAGATCGCGAAGCCGAAGCCACTCAAGTACTCGCCGGCCTCGGCTGTGCTCGTCGCAAGCGCGAGCCCGATCGATGCAACCACGATCATGTCCCGAATGCGTCGCAACGCGCTCCTCCGCGATGCCCGACGTTCCCGCGGGCCCGATCTCTGGTCGGCGGATCGGTGAGCGCCCTTGAGCCCTCTGCCCCGGCGTTTCCCCCCAATTCGAGCGGCATGGCCTCCACTGCGTCGTCGGCGAATGACCCGGGCTGCTATTTTTCCACCCGTAATGCCGATCCTCGAGACCTTCCGATCGTTCTTCGACCCGCCGATCACAGCCGACCCCGAGCAGAGCACAGCCAAGCTCGAATGGGTCGTCCGCTTACGCTGGGTCGCGATCGCGGCTCAACTCCTCTCGATCGTACCCGCCCTCGAATTCCAGGTCTTGGAGCCCGCGCTCGTGCCCTTTTTCGGGGCCGTCGTCGCGACCCTCGCGATCCTCAACATCGGGACCTGGATCGGTCTGCAGCGCGGCACGAGGGGCTCTCCTGGCCAGCTCCTGGTCCAGCTCTGCGCCGACATCCTCGCCCTCTCCGCGCTCCTCATCCTGACCGGTGGCGCCTGGAATCCGATGGTGCCCATTCTCCTCGTCCATACCGTGTTAGGCGCACTCTTGCTCGAGGGTCGGCATGGACTCGTTTTCTTCGGACTTCTGCTCGCCAGCCTCCTCGTGATCCAGTCCAACAGCTACATCCCCATCGGTCTCGCCGAGGCGCTGGTCCCCACCAACATTCTCTTCCCGGCCCAGATCGTGGTCGCGCTCGTCTTCTGGATCCTTACCGCGTGGCTCTCGGGCACCCTCGACAGCCTGCGTCAATGGTTCGGAGAGGCCCAAGCCCGCAAGACACGTATCGACCGGCTGCGTGCCGTCGGCGCGCTCGCCGCGGGCCTGTCCCACGAATTCGCGACGCCGCTCAACACCGCCCAACTTCGACTCGCGCGGGTCGCGCGGGTGCACGGCCTGCATGAAGACGAAGACCTCCAAACTGCGATCGAGGAGCTCGAACGCTGCGGCGATATTCTCCGCCACATGGCGGGAAGCCAGCTCCAACCGGACCGGCTCTCCCTCGAGGTCGTCGATCTCGAGCCGCTCGTGAAGCAGGTCTGCGGAAGCGTTGAACGCGTCTACGAGGAAGCAACGATCCGCTTCCTGAGCGACGGGCGGAGCACGAAACGCGTCCTGATCCCCCCGGTCGCCTTTTCTCAGGCCTTGATCAATCTGGTCGACAATGCCATCGAGTCCGGCGGGCACCAAAGCGAGGTCGAGATCGTGCTCCAACGGGAGGGCAACCGCGCCGAGCTCAAGGTCCAGGACCGCGGATCGGGCTGGCCCGAGGTCGTCCGCCGACACCTGGGCGAGCCCTTCGTCACGACGAAACCCGAAGGCGTCGGCCTCGGTCTCTACTACGTTCATTCGCTCGCCGAGGCCATCGGCGCCGAGCTCATCCTGGACGACCGGGAATTCGGGGGGGCGGTCGCGAGAATCTCCCTCCCCCTCGTGGCAGCCGTCCAGAGCGCCGAGACCCCTATGCCCGTATCGATCCCCGCGCCCGACTGGAGGCCTCAGAATGGCTGAAACTGGACCGCCCCGCGCCTTTGAGACCGAGGAGGCGGCGCGTTCGCTGCTCATCGTGGAGGACAACGACCGATTCGCCGAGACGCTGGGCAGCGAACTCCGGGACCGAGGCTACTCGGTCCATCGAGCGCGCGACCTCGCCGGGCTGGACGCGCTCCCGCACCTGGCCATCGATTTCGCCGTCGTCGACCTCCGACTCGGTGCGGATTCGGGCCTCGACGCGATCCAGAAGATTCTCGCGCGCTGCCCCCGCGCCCGGATCGTCGTCCTCACGGGCTACGGCAGTATCGCGACCGCCGTCAAGGCGACCAAGCTCGGGGCCGTCGGCTACCTGATGAAGCCAACCGACGTGGATCAGGTCGAGCGGGCTCTGCTCGAAGACGACGACGACGAGGGAGAACTCTCGATCCCCGACGAGTTCCAGAGCCTCTATCGTCACGAGCGCGAGTACATCGAGTTCGTGCTCGCCGAGTGTGAAGGCAATATTTCGCAGGCGGCAAGGCGCCTCGGCCTCCACCGCCAGAGCCTCCAACGCAAACTCAGGAAGTACACCCCGCAATGAGTACCCCCCTCGCCTCGAATCCCGTCCTGATTGGCGCGTCGCAGCTCTCGCAGCGAGACGTCACCCTCGAAACCGCTCAGAGTCCGCTGGATATGTTGACTCGGATCGCGCAAGAGGCCGCCGAGGCAGCGCACGCCGAGAATCCCCGGAAGCTGCTCGCCGAGATCGACACCGTCGCGCTGACTTCGACCGCAGGATGGAGGGCCCAGAACCCGGCGCGCTTGATCGGCGAGGCCCTCGGCGCGAAGACAAAAACGGAGTGGGTCAGTCATGTCGGTGGCGAAACGGCACTCGCCCTGGTCAACGACGTCGCAGAGCGCGTCGTGAGAGGAGAGACGGCGCTCGGCTATGTCGGCGGCTGCAACAACATGAAGAGCCTGGGCCTGGCCCAGCGGGCCGGCCACAAGCTCGCCTGGCCCGAGGGCGGCGAAGGAGCCCCCCAGATCGTCGGCAAGGAGGGCTGGGGCCACAACGACTTCGAAGCGGCTCACGGCCTGACCATGCCGATCTCGATCTATCCTCTCTTCGAAAACGCGCTGCGGGCATCGCGCGACCAATCGCTCGAGGAGCACGCGAGCGCGATGGGCCAGCTGATGCACCCCTTCACGAAGACCGCCGCCGCGAACCCCCACGCCTGGTTCCCCACCGAGCACAGTCCCGAGGCGTTAGTCACGACCTCCCCCGTGAATCGGATGATCTTCTTCCCCTATCCGAAATATCTGAACGCCGTGATGGCGACCGAACAGGCCGCAGGCGTGCTCGTGGCCTCCGAGGCCATGGCCGACCGCATGGGCGTCCCCGAGGATCGGCGCGTGCATTGGCGCGGCGGCGCCTTCGAGGTCGAGGCCCCCTGGTTCATTAGCGAGCGACCTTCCTTCGCCGAGGCCCCCGCCATCCGCACCTGCCACACGACCGCCCTGGCCAACGCGGGTCTCGCGCTCGAAGACATCGAGCTGATCGACTTCTACTCCTGTTTCCCGGTCGCCGTCGCGATGGCCAATGAGATGCTCGCGCTCGACCCCGCAGATCCCCGAGGTTTTTCGATCACGGGCGGCCTCCCCTACGCCGGCGGCCCGGGCAGCAGTTATAGCTTCCACTCCCTGGCCACGGCTGTCGCCCGACTGCAGGCCGGCGAATCCCAGACCGCGCTCATCACGGGCAACGGCTGGTACCTCACCAAGCACTCCGCAACCGTGCTCGCCCGCGCCGCCGCGCCCGACGGCGCGAAGCCCAGCGCGGCCCCGAATGCCGCGCTGCGCGGGACCTGGTCCGCACCGCCCGTCTCACTCAACGCCAAGCCCGAGGGCGCCGCGACAGTCGAGACCTATACCGTCGGCTATGACCGCATGGGCACCCCCGACCAGGGCATCATCGTCGGCCGACTCGATGCGACGGGGGAGCGCTTCCTGGCCAACACCGAGCCCGACCCCGATCTGCTCGCGACCTTGGCTCGGCGCGAGTCGATCGGCAGCAGGGGCCAGGTACGGACGATCGACGACAGGGGCCGATTCACCCTCGCCTAGCGGTCGATCCGCCTAGAACTCGAATAGCGCCGTCACAGCCTCGAGCGCGTCCGGTTGCTTGAGCACGACGCGACCTCTGCCGAGTTCGACGATGCCCTCCTCTTCCCAGGCGCGGAGCTGTTTGTTGACGCTCTCCCGGCTGGTCCCGACGAGATCAGCGAGATCCTGTTGGGGCATACGAACCTCCACCGGCCCCCCCACGATGGGATATTTGCCGTACTCCTGGGCCAGTGCGAGCAGCCGTTTCGCGATCCGCCCGGGCAAAGGCATCGTCTGGCGGTCCTCGGCTCGGTCCGAGAGTCGTCGCACTCGCGCCGCAAGTACGCTCGCCAACCCGATGGCCGCGCGGGGATTATTCTCGAGAAAGGGAATCAGCTCGCGCCGATGCAGCGTGAGCAGCTCCGTCTGCTCGACGGCGGTGACCGTGGCCGAGCGCTCTTCGCCGTCGAGGAGCGCGATCTCGCCAATCACCTCTCCCGCTCCCATCAATCCGAACATGACGTCCTTACCGTCCGTCCCCGTCGCCGTCACCTTCAAAGACCCCGAGAGAATGCCGTAGAGCTGGTTGCCCTCGTCCCCTTTCCGACACAGGACTTCTTTGGGCTCCAGCCGCTTGGTCGTCGTCGCCTGGAGCAGCTGGTCGAGCTCCGTATCACCCAACGACGAGAAAATCGAGACGCTCGCGAGCAGTTGGCGGCGGTCCATGGCGAGTCCTCAGTCGAAGGTTGGCTTCGCCCCTAGCATAGGTCTCTCATCACCCCGCGCCCTGTGAATAAATTCACTCATCCGAGTCGTCAGGAGTCGAAGCCAGCCGAACTTCGCTGGTCCGCGGATCGATCACGACCCTGGGTGATTTCCGCAGGCGGAGCCCGCGCCCCTCCACGCTACGCCCTGTCACGACATCGAATCGATAGCCGTGCCAGGGACAGGTCAGGATGCCACTGTCGATGGGGCAAGCGTCCAGGGGCCCCAGCCAATGGGGGCACTCGGTCGAGTGGGCCACGAGCCGGCCCTCCCACTCGACGACGCGAAAGCGCTCTCCGGCGTGCGCCACCACCAGAGGCAGCCGTGCGCGGAGCGATCCCTCGTCGCCGAGCGAAGTCTCCTCGACACCGCCCGCATGGGAGACGGCTCGATCTCCTCGCGTGGCCTTCGCGACCGCGCGGGACCGCATCATCCCCTCATCCTGGTCCCAGAGGCCGGCATAGAGCGCCCGGTAGGTCATCGCGAGCCGGGACCGTATCTCCTCGGAAAGCGGGCTCGTTCGAAATTCGACCCGAATCGCCGTGGTCTCGGACGTCACGGGATCCAGTCGAGTCCAGATCTCGCTCGGCGCTCCGGCACCCGAACGCGTGCGAGCCACATAACGCGACTGGGCTCGATCGACGACCAGCTCGATCTCCGCCTTCGCGCCACCGGCAAAACCCACCTGCGCGTGCCAGCCCCATTCGCCCGCGGCTCGCAGCTCGATCGTCGAGAAAGCCTGCGCGTGTAGCCACGGAAGATGCTCCCAGTCCAAGGCGTTCTCCCAGACCGAATCGATCGAGGCCTCCACCTCGCGCTCGTAGACCGTGACGACCTCGAGATCCGGGTGCGGTCGGATCGATCGCAGCGGCATCGCGTCGGTGGCCCCATCAGTCATCGGTACCCGCTCCGGACGCGACCCCTTCTGACGCGACGCCTTGCAACGCCTCGGGTGCAGGCTCGAGTCCGAGCTCGGCCAACTCGCGCAGGGCGTCTTCGCGTTCGGGCGCGTGGATCGCGACGGCCAGCACATCGCCCGCACGCAGACGCCAGCGGGCGTGCATCACGCGTCGTTCGCCGTCGCGCTCCACCGCGAATGCGACGTAGCGCTCACTCAATCCCCCGAGCGCACTCGGCTCGCCCGATTCCGGCGTGGCCGGCCCGCGGCAGACGAAATGCGCCACCTCGACGTCGCCCCGCCGACCCCGCACGTCCCAGCGCTCGACGTCATGAGGCCCGTCGAAGGCAAGCGCAGCCTCTCCGCTCCCGACCTGCTCGGAGACCAGGCCCACCCCGGGCTCGGAGGTCGCGACCAAGCCGCGCGTCACGCCGAAGCGGTCACGGGCGCGCGCCACGAAGACGCTATTGAGCGTTCGGTTACCCGTGAGGGCAACGACCGTATGCACGAACCCGAGACGAGCGCGCTGCATGACCGACTCCTGGACCGCGTCCCCATAGACGACCGCAAAGCCCTCGGCCTCCGCTCGGCGCACGCCCGCCGGATTCGAGTCGAGGAAGACCACGGGCACCCCGCCCCGGCGCAGCTCCGCCGCGAGCACGAGGCCGAGGGTCTGGGCGGTGAGGATCGCGACCGTGTCTCGCTGGCGCAGACGAACGCCGAGCAGATTCCCGACCGGGGCCGCGGTCAGCCCCGCGAGCGTGACCGTGACGGCAATCGTGAGGAAGACGAGCGCCCGCAGCTCCGCGCCGCCGGGTAAGCCCGCTCGCTCGAGATCCGCCGCGACCAGGGACGCGATCGCGGCGGCGACGATGCCGCGCGGGGCGACCCAGGCCAGGAAGAGACGCTCGCCTCGGGCCAGGTCCGAACCCGCCGTACAGATCCAGACCCCCAGCGGCCGCACGACCAGGACCAGCGTCGCCACGACCCCGAGCCCGGCCCAACCCAGCGCGCGGACCTGATCGAACCGGACGTCGGCTGCGAGCAGCACGAAGAGCAGCCCGATCAACATCACGGTCAGCTGGTCCTTGAACTCCTTCAGATCGCGCTCGACCGGGGAACGGGTATTGCCGACGACGACCCCCGCGATCGTGACGGCGAGCACGCCGCTATGGGAGAGCAGGGACTCCGCGCCGGCGTAGAGCAGCAGAACGGACGAGAGCACGAAAACGTTCTCGAGCCCGTCGGGCAGGACGCGCGAAACCCGCAGCGCGCGGGCCAGCAAGAAGCCCGCCGCGACCCCGAGCGCCAGCCCGGAGGCCAGCCGCGCAAACCCGACGCCGCTCTCGACCAGGAGGAACGACCCCGGATCTCCCGAGAGCGCGAGTTCGAGAACCACGACGGAGGCGATGGCGCCGATCGGGTCGATCAGGACCCCCTCCGCCTCGAGTACCGTCGCGACCCGGGGCTTGAGCCGCAGCTCCGAGACCAGTGGGCCGACGACGGTCGGCCCCGTCACGACGACCAACGCGCCGAAGAGGAGCGACTCCATGCGGCCCCAACCGAGCCAGAACCAGACGGCCCCCGCTCCCCCCACGAGGGTCACGAGCGCGCCCCAGGTGATCAGCCGGCGGATCGCCTCGCCCGACCGGCGTAGGCGCGAGAGTTCGAGGTTCAGGCCCCCCTCGAAGAGGATGACCGCCACCGCAAAATCGACGATCCAGAAGAGCCCGAGGCCGAGCTGCCGAGGGTCGATCCAGCCCAGCCCGTCCGGGCCGAGCGCGACTCCGCCGAGCAAGAGCAGCACGATCGCCGGTAGCCGCAAATGCCGCGCGATCGCCTGGGCGAACATGCCCGCGAGCAGGGCCAGGGCGAAGGTCAGCCGGGGGTCCGCTTCGGGCGCGCTCATCTCAGCTCAACCGCCGGACGCTGATGCGGGTCGTGACCCCCCCCCCGTCGCCTACCGCCACACTCGATCTCCCTCCGAGCGAACTGCTCACGCCACACGCGGCGTCGACGCGTCGCGCGCAAGGCGGATCCCGCTGAATTGCCAGCGCGCGGCGGGCGGAAAGAAGTTGCGATAGCTCGAACGCAGATGCGAACGAGGCGAGACGCAAGAGCCCCCCCGGAGCACCATCTGGCTCGACATGAACTTGCCGTTGTACTCGCCGACCGCGCCGGGCGCCGGGCGATAGCCGGGATAGGGCCCATAGGCGCTCGAGGTCCACTCCCAGACATCACCGTAGAGCTGGAGCGGGCCGGCTTCATACGCGGCCGCCCTCGCCGCATCGGGGTGAAAGCGCGCGCCTTCGAGGAAGTTGCCTTCGACGGGACGATCGGCGGCGGCGCATTCCCACTCCGCCTCGAGCGGCAGCCGGCAGCCGGCCCAACGCGCGAAGGCGTCTGCCTCGAAGAGGCTCACGTGGCAGACGGGCTCCTCTGCGCGGAGCGGCTGGGGCCCGGAGAGCGTGAATGTATTCCAGCGCTGCTCATCACGGCGCCAGTAGAGGGGCGCCGACCAGCCCTCACGCTGAACGCTCTCCCAGCCTTCCGCGAGCCATAGCTCCGGCCGCGAATAGCCCCCGTCCTCCATGAAGGCGAGATACTCACCGTTGCGGATTGGTCTCGAAGCGAGTTCGAAGGGCTCGAGGTGAACGCGGTGGCGCGGCGACTCGTTGTCGAAGGAGAAGGCATCTGCGTGACATCCGATCTGGACGAGACCGCCCTCGTGGGCGTGCCAGGCGAGAGAGTGAATCGCGACCTCGGCCGGCGGCTTCGTGCGTCGATAGCCGGGTTCGAGCGGGTTCTGCGCAAGCAGGTTTTTCAGATCCGTGAGCAGCAATTCCTGATGCTGTTGCTCGTGGTGAAGGCCCAGCTCGACCAGGTCGAGGGCTTCGTCCGAGAGCGGGCTGGGCGTTTCGAGCAGCTCGCCGAGCGCGAGATCGACCTGCTCGCGATAGGCGAAGACTTCCTCGAGCGACGGTCGGGTCAAGAGGCCCCGATGGGGCCGGGAAAATTGCTCGCCCACCCCGTTGTAGTAGGAATTGAAGAGAATCTCGAAGCGCGGATCCGGCGCGACGCCGCCCCGCCCCTCGGCCTTGAGGAGGAAGGTTTCGAAGAACCAGGCGGTATGAGCGAGATGCCATTTCGCGGGGCTCGCGTCGGGCATCGACTGCGCCGCGCAGTCCTCGGGCGTCAGCGTGTCACAAAGCCGAACGGTCACGTTGCGGATCGCGCGATAGCGACGTGCGAGGGAATCGAGGTGTTGGGCCGCGGACATCGGGTTCTCCCGCCTCGTGAACCGGGGCTCGGCGGATCACGAGGTGGCTAGCTGAACGGAGAAGATCGAAGGGGGGGAGTCTAGGGAACCCCGAGCAGAGCGCGACGCGAAGTGCGAAGTGCGGGTTCATGGCCCACCGGCGCGGCGCGAAGACACCGGATCACGCGCCCCGAGCGGCGTCACCTCGCGCAGGTAGAAGAGCAGGTCGGCCCGCGCCGCCGGGTCTCGGATGCCGGGCGAGACCATCCGATTGCCCGGCACGAAACCGGCTGGATCGGCGAGAAAAGCGCTCAGGCTGCGATCCGCCCAGACGATCGAAGCCGCGCGCATCGCGGGCGAGCCCGCTGCGCCGGGCGCCTGCCCCGAGCGGCGTCCGTAGAGCCCCTGCAACGAGGGCCCGACCTTGCGCACCGTGCCCGCGAGGTCGTGACACGTCCAGCAGGGTAAGGCGACCTTGCGGCCACGCAGGAAGCGAGCGCGCTCGGGCTCCTCGAGGCGCGCGAGGATCGTCGCGTCCGGATCCGAACAGCCGACCAGCAGCCCCGCGAGCAGCAGCACAGCCATCGCGCCCCGCGCGGCCAGGCGTCTCCCCGCCGGGCACGGCATCTTATCCGACCCCCGGTTCAGAGTGGACTCCCGACGCCCCGGCGCCACACCGGACCGGGCCCATGGGACCAGAAATCCGCCGCGAAACCGCGAGAGGAAGCCCACACGCTCGAACGACGGCAGGAGCTCTGAAGCATGCGATGCACCTGTGCGGTCTGATCCGTGAGCGGCCCGGCGCCTGGCCCGAGCCCCTCGACCGCCGAGGGACCCGTGACCGATTCGACGCCCGCGAGTTCGTCGAGCCACTCGCCCACCGGCCGCTCTCGGCAAATCGCATGCGCCGCGGTCGCGACCAGATCCCCATCATGTCCGGTGGCGCGCAGATCCTCCCGCAGCGCGTGCACCCAGAAGTGGATGGGCGTCGCATAGTGCTGCGACACCGGGGCGCGATAGAGCCTCAGCTGGCCGCCACCCACCGCGGCGCCGGACAACGCCGGGGCGAGGCGAGGCCAGTCGCAACGGTCGACCTGCTCGATGATGCGGTGGATCACCCGATGGGGCTGGATGCTCATCAGCGGCGCCCATAGAGCAGGTCGAGCCGGATCTCCTGCTCATCCGGCCGGCCGCGGGACCAGGCCACGCGGGTCTGTCGTTGGCACGCTCGACAGCGCGCGACCAGCTCGACATCGATCCGTTCACCCGCCGCCGGGTCGACGGCCAGGCCCGCCACCAATTCGAACGCGCCATGACGACAGACCCGACAGCGCAGCGACTCCTGCGGCTCCTGCTGGCGTTCGGGCGGGAGTCGGCCGGCGACGATCTCGACGTCGAAGAGGCCTCGGGATCGCTCGCAGCGTCGACAACTCACCGTCAGCGGCAGCCAGAACGGCGACTCGACCGGCTCCCCGGCCTGGGTCGCGAGCCGCGCCTCACGCCAGACCCGGGTCAGGCTGCGCCAGAAGAAGCCGCCCTGCCCCAATGCGACCCGCGGCCAGCCCGTGACCCGAAACAGGTCGTGCTCGCACGGGCAGACGAGCCCCACGTAGCGTAGATCGCCCCCGCTCCTCTCCGGCGCGAAGCCAGGAGTCGAGGCCTCGTTCGCCAGGTCACCGAGTAGGCTCGCGTCCACTGCGGGAATCTAACGCGTCCGCCTCCAGGCGTGGACCCGCGCCACTCCCCGCGTCGTCTCGTTCGGCCAAGGCCCGGCGGATCGCGCGACGATAATGCTCGGCCTCGCCGAGCACGGGGTAGCGCGCGCGCTCGGCTTCGAGCCGCTCCTCGGCCTCGGCCGGGTCCCCCCCGCAGAGCGAACGCAAATACTCGACGTCGCGCGCGGGCGCGCTGCCCGGGACATAGCGGCGGAGCCCGATCCGCTTCAGCAACGCGTGACCCGAGCGGGTCGTCGCAAATACCCCAAGGGTCCCAGCGATCGCGAGCACGAGGAGCAGGAAACGCATGGCGAGGCGCTACTCGTCTCCGCTCTCGGGCATCGGCAGCCCCTCGTAGTCCATCGTGAAGCGGTAGCGGAGATCCTTGCGCAAAAAGAGGAAGGAGCCGCAGAACAAACCGAGCAACCAGCCCTCGACGAGCAGACTGGGCGTCCATTGCCAACCGAGCACCTGGCAGCCCAGACCCGGAAAGGCCACGAGGAAGAACACGCCCTTGGTCACGACGTACCAGAGCGCTCCCCGTGCCCGAACACGCTCCCACCAAAGGCGCTCGGAAACGTCCATCTTCAGCTCTTCGGGATGCGGCATCAGGGGCCCCGTCGGTCCGGGACACGGTGCTGTGCCCTCTGCTCCCAATCGGAAGCCGCGACCAAGGAGTTGAATGCTTCCTGCCGTGGGGCGCGCTCGGAGCGGCTCTGCCCCCCGCGGGTTCAGTCGAGGGTCGCCCAGCGGCGATCCGGATAGATCGACGCCGCCGGCGCGTAGAGCCACTCGTCGCGATAGGCGCGGCGCGTGAGGTATTGGATCAGCGGCGGGTCCTCGAGCGTATGCGCCCGGATCGCCGCGTCGAGCGCCGCGTCGCCCTCCGCAAGCGAAGCCGGCGTGCGTCCGAGCAGGGCGCCGATCTCGTCGCACTCGATCGCCGCGAGGGCGGCGCCGTAGCGACGCTTGCGGTCCATGCAGCCGATCAGGAGCTTCACGTCCTTGGCCCGCCGGGCGGCGAAATCGTCCTGGATCGCACCCTCCACGTCGTGCTCCTGAGCGTAGATCGCGCCGTCGGCGAGCACGTCGGGCTCGCCCTCGTCCTCGGGCATCTCGGGCCGCTCGATCGGGACCTCCATCGCCTGCGCGAGCATCTCGGCCGTCGTGCGGTCCCCCACGTAGCGATAACAGAGATACCAGGCCAAAGACTCGCGAGCGTGGGCGTTCAGGCAGACGTAATGGATCGGGATCATGCCGCGCACGTTCTGGTGGACGCTGTAGTACTGGGCGGCGAAGCGGGAATAGGGAATCCCGCTCTCCTCTTCATAGAGCCGAAAGAGCCCCTCCAGCCCCCCGGACGGGTTCCACATCTCGCGCACGACGATGTTGCCGAGATCCTCCATGGGGTCGCCCCAATGGCCGATCTCCCAGTCGATGATGGCGCTCACCCGATCGCCCTGGAACATGAAGTTGACGGGTCCCGTGTCGCCCTGCACGAGCGACACGCGCGCCACGTCCTCGGGCGCGAAGCGACGCAGCCAGTCGAGGCCGTAGGTCGTGAGCGGGTCGGTATAGCCGTCGAGAAAATGGCGCCACTGCTTGCAGATCACATCGACCTCGCCGAGCGCCGTCTCCCGGGCGTTGCTCGGACGCGGCTCCATCACGTCGTCGAGGTCCAGCGCGTCGAGATCCAGGCGATGGATCCGCGCCACCACGCGCATGAAATCCTCCATCACCGCGCGCTGTTGCTCCGCCGACTCCAGGCGGTCGATATCCGCGCGACCCGGATCTCGCGCAAAGAGCGTGCAGCGCAGCTCCGGGTTCCAGCCGTGGACGGGCGTGACCGGGATATCCGTATGCTCGAGCGCCTGGGTGATGCGCGTCTCGCGCTCCAGACGCCGGGGATCGACACCGCCGTCGTCGCGCTGCAGACGCAGGAAGGCCTCCAGCCGGGAGCCATCGGGGCGGGTCACGTCGACCACCCAGGCCTCGCGCCGCGCGACGTGGCGATGGAGGTGGGTCACCTCTCCGCCGCCGACCTCGGCGACCCATTCCAGCATTCCTTCGGGCAGGTCGTGATTCAGCTCGGCCATGGATCCTCCTGGCGCATAGGGGTCGCGCGTCCCCACGGTATCGCGCCAGGGGACGCGCGGGGACCCGACCCGCGGCCGAAAGGGGTCGGCCCACCCCCCGTATGGGACCGGTCCCAGGAACCCCCGCGCGCGGCTATCGTCTTTCCTCGACGGTCGACGACCGACCCGCGGTCGCGACCCGATGCCCCGAACCCAACGAGAGAAAAGGGAGACCGACGATGGAGTTCCAAATCGCCGAGTCGATGTGCGACATCGACCATTACCTGCCGCTGGCCCAGGCCGCGGACGAGGCCGGCTTCGGCGTCTTTGGCCTCGGCGACAGCATCCTCTACCCGGAGGTCGCCCAGGATAAATATCCCTACACCCCGGACGGCGACCGCAGCTTCCTCGAGGGCGCGCCCTTCCTGGACCCCTTCCAGCTCTTCGCGGCGATGTCCGTCGTGACCACGAACATCAAATTCGCCTTCGGCGTCCTGAAGCTCCCGATCCGGGACCCGGTGTTGACGGCCAAGCAGGTGAGCTCGCTCGCGGTGATGTCGAATGAGCGGCTGATCTTCGGGATCGGCCTCTCGCCCTGGATCGAGGATTTTCAGGCCTGCAGCCAGGACTGGAAATCGCGGGGCAAGCGCATGGACGAGATGATCCAGATCATCCAGGGCCTGATGAGCGGCGAGTATTTCGAGTGGAAGAGCGAGTATTACGACATCCCGAAGATCAAGCTCTGTCCGACTCCGGTCAAGATGCCCGAAATCGTAATCGGCGGACATAGCAAGCCCGCCTATCGTCGCGCCGGCCAATACGGCAACGGCGTCAACTTCGTGAGCCTCACCGAGGACGAGCTCGTCGAGCGCATGAAGACCGTGAACGACTACCGCAAGCAATACGGCCGCGAGAACGAGCCCTTCAGCGTCTACGCGGGCATGCCCGCCTTCACGATCGACGACATGAAGCGCCTCGAAGAGAAGGGCGCGACCTGCCTGAGCGTCGGCTACCGCAACCCCTACGAGCCCGACACGATGGCGCTCCAGGACAAAATCGACTGGGTGAAGCGCTTCGGGGACGAGGTGATCGCGAAATATTAGGCGGGCCGGATCAGGATCGGTCGGCGCGCGCTCGCGCGTAGGTCTCCTCGGCCTCGTCGAGCGCGTCGTCCGGGAGATCTCCGCCTAGCACGCGGCCCGGCGACACGGCCGTGCGGAGCTGTTTGGCGCTCATCAGCAAGCGGCCATCCGCGGCCCAGAGGTGGATGCCCTCGTCCGTCACGCCCGCGCCGCCGCTCGACATGCGATGGCGGACGAGGAAGGGAATCGCCTCCTCGCCCCGGACGTCGGGCCCGAAATGGGCGACGTGATGGAGCGAGGGCGTCGCCGCGATGCGCTCTGGATTCCGGATGATCGGGGGCACCCACACGTCGGAAACGACGAGGGCGTCCCGATGGTCCCAGGCGCCGGCATCCCGAGCGACGACCCAGCCCCCGTCCTCGCAGGGCACGCTCGCCCCGTCCTCGCCGAAGCGGCGATGGAACTCGAACGTTTGATGAACGTTCGCGATGAAGAAGCCGAGCATCTCCGTATCCGGGTCGGCGGGCGGCGCGACCGCGGGCATGGGGTCATCCAGAAAAGCCGGCCCGTCTCCGTCGACCGCGAAGAGTGCCGTCGCGAGCCCGACGAGTCGCTCGCTCGAGGAGAGACGCGCGGAGACCGAGGTCACGCTCCGGCCCACTCGCTCGAGCGTGACGTCGACGACGATCGGGCCCGGCTCGAACGTGCCCAGAAAATGCTGGGAGAGCATCCGCGGCCGCCGCGTGGGATCGTTCACCTCGCGGACCATCGCCTGGAGCACGAGCGCCATCAGGTAGCCACCGTGGGCGGTCACGACCCCCCAAAAGGGCCCCTGGTCGACATCACGGACATAACGCCCGCTCCCCTCACTCGTCAGCGCCGTCGCCTCGTCCAGGATCTTGCTCATTCGCTCCCACTCATCCGATCGGGCGCGAACCCTAGCAGCTCCCACCCCTCTCGGGCGCCGTCCCGGCGGCGGTGGGCGGCGGTGCCGCCCGCCCGGGCCGGCTAGGCAGAGCGTCCCCATTCGATCCAACGGCCGTGAGAATCCGCGTGGCCGAGCACGACGCGCTCGGCGCGGCGACCCTCGGCGAAGGGCACCCAGTCGATCCGCGACTCTCCCCGCTGATTGCTGTCCATCACGATCAGGTCGAGGGGCGCGTCGGCGCTCGCTCGCGCCAGCGCCGCCATCATTTCCCGCCGACCCTCTGGCGGGATCTGATACACGACATGGGTCGCGAACACGACGCGCGGCACCGTTCGCGGCAGCCGTGCGACGGCCGCCTCGAGGTCCCGGGTCGCGTCGCCTGCCTCGACGGTCGCGGGGACGCGGGACGCGATCTCGAGCGCCTCGTCCATCACGCGGGCCCGCTCGACGTGTTCGGGCCAGATCAACGCCCGGAGCCAGCGCAAGACGGCCGCATCGGCGAGATCCAGGGGCGCGAGTTCGAGGCCTCGCCGCGCGACCACCTGGAGCCGCTCGGGAAGCGGCAGGGCCCCCGAGCCACGCAGCGCACAGGACAGCGAAGGCGTGGCCCCGTCCGCACCCCACTCGAGACGATTACCCTCCCCCTCGTAGACGTAGCCATAGCGATCCAGCCGAAGGTTCAACCCCGCGCTCGGGCCGATCTCGAGCAATCCGACCGCGCCCTCCGCGGCCGCGACGCGCGGGAGGCTCCCGATCGCGGGCAACAGGATCGCGCTCCGGTGGACGACACACGTTTGCGTCCTCCCGCGCTGCAAGCGCGGGCCGAGCGCTTCGGCATGGGCGAGACAGAAGGCACGAAACGAAGGGAACGCCGACTCATGCGGGATCTCCGCCCGGCTAATCGACGGATAGAAACGCGCCAGGCCCCGCGCCTCGTCACTGCGATCGGGATCCTCGAGCAGCAGGTCCTGCGCCGCCGCGTAGAGTACGTTAGGCGGAGGCTGTGACGGCATCACCTGCGCCGCGAGGGCGAGCAGCGCTGCGTCCTCGGCTACGCCGAGGGAATAATCCGTATAGATCTGGGAATCCAACTTAGGCGTCTCGACACGCCCGAAGTAGGAAAAGATCCGGGCGAGTGATTCGAGGTCTCGGGCTCGGTGGTCGAGCGGAGCGGACATCCGGGGACTCCTGATCAAAAAGGGTCGAAAGCATCTCCCCCCTCGGACCCGAAGCCTCGGTCAGCCGACGGTGCCGCCGCGCCTCAGCTCGAAGAGCGAGAGGCCACAACTAGCACATTGCGACTGGTCCCAGATGTGACGAAAACCCGCCCGGGCTTCTCGGAAGGGTCTCTCACAGCCCGGACACCGAGCGGACCAGACGACGGCCCGGGCGAGCCCCCAGAAACAGGCGCCCGCGATCACGAGCCCGACGGCCGGCAACGGTCGAGCCGTCAGGAGCCAGTAGAGCACCAGCGGGAGCCCGAGGACGGGGGACCAGACGGCCGCCTGCCGCCACCGACGCAACCCCTCGAGCTTGCGACGTCGTGGATCCATTGCCTAACTCCTTCGCGACGAGTCGAAGCCGTCGAGCTGTAGGCAGGCCAGATATTCCCCGGTCTCGACGCGGCCGAGCGTCCGCATCGCGAAGCCCGCCTCATAGGCCACGTCACGCAAATCGCCCTCCGCCAGATAGAGCCAGGGGAAGGGCTCCCCTCGCCAACCCCGGTACCGCGTCGACAGGACGATCTCGCCTCGTTCGGGGGAGCGATCCGCCTCATCGTCCTCCCAGGCCTGCCGCAACGCGCTCGAATCGGCGAGCAGCTGACCCCCCGGTGCCAAACAACCCTTCAAGCGGCGCAGCAGGGTCGCAAGCGGCGCGACGCCCCCCGCCACGCCGATCGTCTGCATCCCGAAATGCAGCGTATCGAAGCGTCCGAAGGGCTCCGGACTCTCCAATGCCATGACATCGAACGCATGAGACGACACGACGCCCCGTGCTCGGCATAACGACGCACAGCGAGGGCTCACGTCGATCGCCACGACCTCCATGCCCCGGTCCTGCAGCGCCAGCGCGTGACGCCCCGCGCCCGCGCCCACGTCGAGCACTCGGCCGCGACAGGCATCGAGGGCCATCGAGTCGAGCTCGCCGAGCGCGCCCTCGAGCGTGAAATATTCTTCGGTCTCGATCTCGAAGGCAACGCCGTCGGCCCGCGTCGCGGCCACCCGGCGCGGTCTTCCGCTGCGCGCGTGGTCTTCGAGCGCGACGGCCAGAGGCTCCGCGGCCGCCACCCGGCGCGGCCAGAACCGCCCCCAACGCGTGAGCGCGCCGCCCAGAGCCCCCCCTTCGTGCATCAGCTGCTCCACGCCACTCGCCGTCTCAGGGGACCGCGTACTCGTATTTGAGATGACGCGAAAGATCGCCGAGCAGCTTCGGCCTCATCTTACGCTCGGTGAAATGCCACCCGATCGACTCGTCCCAGGCGAATTGGTCTTCGTAATAGCCCGTGATGATGCACTGGAGCGGAAAGTCGGGCAGCTGTTGCATGACCGTAAAGCGGGAACGGACCGACGCCTTCCGACCCTCTTCGGCGAACTCGAAGATCAGGTTGGTCGTGACGTGTTGCGTCATCGGGGTGCCGTCCTCGAAGACCTGCGTCGAGCGCTCGTAGATCGCCTTGACCCCGTCGCGTCCTTCGCCCTGGACCTCGCCGTCCGCAGCGAGGATCCGAGCGCGGCTGAAGAGGTCGGCCAGGCTGCCGAAATCGCCACCATCGATGCGCTCCGCGTAGGCGAACATCAGATTCTCGATCGCCGTGCGTGCGTGCGCCGGTTCGAGCTGGGCCTTGGGGTCGGTGAGCGTTTCCATCGGGGTCCTCCGTCGCCACGAGCCGACCGCGAGTCGCCGGGCGCGAGCCGAACGCTATCACGGACGGCGCAGGCCAGCGCGAGCGTCTCCCGTCATCCGCGCACTCATGCGGATGAGGAGAGGATGAGAGGATGAGAGGAGAGGGGAGGGGAGAGAGAAGAGAGGAAAGGAGAGGTTCGAGAAAAGGAGAAGTTCAGCCCGCCGTGGACGGGTGAAGTCCCGGGGATTCCTTTACGAAGCGCTGCCATTCGTCGTCGTCGACCGCTTCCATATGATCTTCCATGCAGCTCTTGAAGCGGAAACCACAGTTCATGCACTCGAGGTAGTGCTGTGACTCCGGGCCACGCGGGGTCGAAACTTCAATCTCGGCGCGCACCCAGAGGCGGCTGGGCCGGCTCTCGAGCTCGCAATCTTCGCAATAGAGCGTGAACAGGGAATCGATCATCAGCTTCTCCGCGCTCCACAATACCCCATCCGCGAGAGCCCAAACGGGGAAAATCCCTCAGAGCCGAGAACGGCGGTCAAAAGGCCCGTCGAAAACGCCTTGGAAGGGCCGGGACTCAGTCGAGCGAAAAGATGGATTCACCAGCGCGATCACGGGCCAACAGCATTCCCTGCGCGCGCAGCGCGCCCAGCCAGCTGCGCGCCTGCGCGAGGGCGCCCGACAGAGCCGAGACGCTGTCAGCGGCCCGGATCGTCTCCGGGCGATGCAGGTCCGCGAGCGCGACGCGGCAGGTCCAGCCACCCGACTCGCCCGTCCCACGCTCGGGCGCCGTTATCGTGAGCGTCAGCCGGCGGGCTCGAGAAAACGCTTCGTTCCTCTCTCCCGATAGCGCGAAGATTTCGACGCTGGCGACCGCTCCCTTCATCCCTGATCCAGAGGGCGATCGCTGTGCCCAAGAGCGCGGCGCGGCGCGACCCGGTCCCGGACGCGCTGCTTCAACAAACGCAGCTCGGGGAAGCCCCCCTCCTCAACACGATCAAAGATCGTCTCGCCGTTCAACCGAACGATGAAGGCGCCCGCTTGGCTCGCCGGGACCAGCGCGACCTCGGCTAGCTCCGCCTCGAAGGTGGTCAGCAGCTCCTGAGCCACCCATCCCGCCCTCAGCAACCAGCGGCACCCGACGCAATACTCGATCTCGACACGCGGTGAACGCAGCAGCGCTTGCTTCATGGGGACCCTCCGGCTCAGGCGCTAGCCGTCCTCCGACTCCGACTCCGACTCCGACTCCGACTCCGACTCCGACTCGGCCCCCGACGCGATCATGACCTGAGCGAAACGCCGCAAGAAGCGCTTCTGGCGCTCCAGCTGTTCCGGAGCGAGCGGGTCGACATCGAAGAGCTCACGCAACAAGGGAGCCATCGCGAAATGACCGAGGATGACGTGGATCCAGGCCGCGACCGCCATCGGCTTTTCGTCCTCGCTCCAGACGGTATTTGGATTGCTGCGCATCGCTGCCAGCCCGGTCGAGACGATCGGCCCGAGCCAGCCGTGCACGATATGGGAGAGACTCGCCCCCCCCGTCAGGGACTCGTGCTGAATGAGCCGGGCGATATTCGGATGTGACGCCAGATGGTCCATGATTGCGTCGAGCATGCGATCGGTCCCAAGCGCGGCGGACGCTGCCGAGGGCGGCGGCGACGGCGAGGCACCCGCCTCGGGATTCCCAACGGCAATGATCGCGAAAAGCGGCTCGACGCCGCGGGCGAGCACGGCCTCATAGAGCGCCTGCTTGCCGTCGAAATGGTTATATAGGCTCGGCGCCGTGAGGTCAGCGCGCCGCGCGATATCCCGGACGGCCGTGCCCGCGAGGCCTCGCTCGGCAAAGAGCGCCTCGGCGACGTCGAGAATCCGCTCGCGGGTGGATTCGGGGTCCGGCGCGCTCGATTCGGTCACTCTGGTGTCGATCGCTTCGGCCATCCTGCCCCTCGTAAGGACCGCCAGCGGCCCTCGCAAGCCATCCTACAGCTCAAACGAACGTTCGTTTGGGTTAGTCTCTCCGGTCACGAGCCCGCCGTCAAATAGAGTCCGCGGCGCGCGCCCTAATCGACCGTCGTCCCGGCCCACACGGCGCGGTAGAGACCCACGGCCGCCAGCGCGCCGGCGATCGGCGCCGCAAAATAGATCCAGAGCCACTCCAGCTCACCGGAAACGACCGCGGGCCCCAGCGAACGCGCGGGGTTCATGGATGCGCCCGTCAAGGGCCCCCCGAAGAGCGCACAGAGTGCAACGGTCCCCCCGATCGTCAGACCCGCCGCGAAGGCCGTGAGCCGGTGACCGACCACGCACGCCAACACCACGAACATGAGCAGGATCGTGAGCAGAACCTCCATGGCGAACGCCGGGCCCACCGCGCCGATCGGCACCGTCGCCCCCAGCGTGGTCGACTCCGGATAGAGAAATCGCAGCGTCGCGCTCGCCGCGAGCGCGCCAAGGCATTGGCAAACGAGATAGGGCGGTACCTCGCGCGCCTCGAATTCGCGTGCGGCCCAAAAGCCCAGCGTGACCGCCGGGTTGAGATGGGCCCCCGACACGGGGCCGAACGCGATGATCATCATCATGACGATCGCGCCGAACGCGAGCGCGACCCCCACGTGGGTGACCGCGCCTCCGCTCAACTCATTTGCCACGACGGCGCCCGTCCCCGCCAGGACCAGCCCGAACGTGCCTAGCATCTCAGCCAACCAGCGCCGTCCACGTTTCTTCATCGGATCTCCCTCCCCACTCGACCGGATCTCCGACCCGGAACCCGCCTGGGGGCGCCACGCCGGCGAGGCGTGTCACGATATTCGATCCGCCTCGGGAGTGGCAGGATTCGGCGGCTGATTCGTCGCCGTCCAGCCGAAGGCCGCCTCGAAGCGCGCGCGCCGAGGCGTCTCTACGGCCGCCGGCGCGCGGCGAATGTACTCCTCGGCCCGCGCATGCGCCCTGCCTTCGAGCCCCGCAAGGTGCGAGACGAGCTCCTCGGTTCCGGGCCAGGACAGGATCGCATCCGGCCGGCGCGCAGGGAGCGCCGTCCAGACCACGGCGTCCAGGGCCTGCTGCGTCAGCCACTCGGCCATCACGGTCCGGGTCTGCGCACTCGCCTGGCCCGCGTCGGCCGTCACACCCTCGCAGGTCTGCAGGCCGACCCATTCCGCTCTTCGCGCCGGCGCGATCCCTTCACGTCGTGCCAGACCTTCGACCGCCCCCGCCAGCGTATCCACCTCGAGCGGAGCCCAATAGGTCTGGATCGCCACCGCCGCAGGATCGATGACGAGCGTCACGCGGCCGTCGAGCGCGACCCGCGAGAACTCGATCGGCAGTCGCGGCCCATCTTCTCGAAAGGGCTCGGCGAGGGGCAGAGAACGTGGGTCCCAGAGCAGAGACCCCCAGCCGATGCAACCGATCCGGAGTCTCGGAGCGCTCACACCAAACCGCCTAACCCTGTGCCGCGCGATCCGGCTCGGGCGGCGCGTCGTAGCCGTACGTAGCCGAGAGGTCGGTCGCCACGAACTCGTCGATCTGGGCGGCCTCGGTTTCGGAAAAATAATCTCGATAGCCGCCGACCTTCGCCCGGCGGACCTTGTACGAGTTGGGATCGCCCTTCTTACCCGGCTTCATCCGAGACCCCGCGAGCCAGAACACGCTCTTCTCCTCGAGCTTGCGCATGTTCTCGACGCTCGAGTACTCGACGGCGCCCTCGATCGCCTCTGCGTTGGCAGAAGCCCCGCTCATGAATTCCATCACGCGCGCAAGCACCTCGCCGGGATCCGCGCGCATGTCCTCGTAGCGGATGACCAGCAGCTGCTCGACGTGCTCGGCCTCCCGAGCCCACAGATTCAGATAGGCGACGATGCCGGGTAGACCCACTTGCTCGTCCATCACGAAATCGTAGGCGGGGACCATCGTGCCGTGGGGCGGATAGCCGTTGAGCTTCTTCTTCGCCGGTCGCATCCGGTGTTGCCACTGGAAATACTGGGAGACCGCGATGTCCTTGGGGTTGCGGACCAGCAAGACGACTTTTTTGCCGTAGAAGGCGGCCTTCGAGTCGAACTCGCCCGTGTAGTCCTTGATGTAGTTGTCGTGGGTAAAGAAGACCTTCGGGATCTCTGGATTGCGGCGGTGGTAATTTTCGAAGCCGAGTAGAACGCGCTCGGGAATCGAGTAGAGCAGCTGGTAGTAGCGCGAGATCATCACCCTCAGCCAGGTGCGTCCGCTCTTGCCGAAGGAGACGACGACGACGTCGGCTCGCGCGAGCCGGCGCGTCTCTTCTCGACCGCGCAACCATCGCTCGACGCGCACGCGCCGAGCGCCGGGCAGCCAAAAAAGCAGCGCCATGACCCCTTCTCGAATGGCCTTCTTGAGAATCGAATCCATGCTGGATCACCCCTGGGGCCGTCCCGCGGCCAGAGTCGCGGCAGGCTATCACAGCTCCAGCGCGACCTCTCGACCTCGAGGAGGCCGATTTCCCCCCGAGTCGGCCGGGTCGTACGAGGGGAGTGGCCACCAGGGTTCACCAGCGCGAAACTGCCGCCCGGAGAGGACCTTCGTTGAACCCGCCCACCACCCGGAACCGCCGCCCCCGTCGGAGCAAAACGCTCTCGCGTTACCTGATCTCCGAGATGGTGTTGCCCTCGCTCCTCGCGCTGGCCGCCTTCGGTCTGGTCGTCCTCCTGACGGACCTGCTTGGCTACGCGGACCTGATCGTGAACCGCGGTCTCGGCCCAGGCGAAGTCGCGCAGATCGCGGGCCTCCAGCTCGTCCCGACCCTCTCGCGGACCCTCCCCTTCGCCGTGCTCGTCGGCTCCCTGGTCGGACTCGGCCGCCTCTCGGCGGACCGGGAGCTGCTGGCCCTCGAGACCAGCGGTCTCTCCGCCCGTCAACTCGCGCGCCCCGGTCTGCTCTTCGCGCTCGCTGCGACCGTGCTCTCGGTCCTGCTCACGGTGGTCGTTGCGCCCGCCGCCCAGCGGAGCGTTCGAGACAAAATGATCGAGCTCTCCGAAGAGAAACCCGGGTTGGCGCTGCGGGCGGGCCTCGCCACCAGCCTCGGCGGTTGGCGCATCGAAGCCCGCCAGATCGAAGACGAAGGGGCCCGGCTCTCGGGCGTCCTCCTCTACATGCCGAGCCTCGACGAAACGGTCTTCTCCCGCCGCGGCATCGTCCACTCCGACGAGCGCGGCGAGCGGCGACTCGTCCTCGAGGACGGCCTCGTGCTCTCCAACAGCCCCCAGCGAGCCTCGCTGCTCCGCTTCGAGCGCATGGAAGCGCTCCTGCCAACGGTCATCGACGAGGGGGATCTGCCCGTCGACCCGATTGCGGCGCTGCCCTTCGACGAGCTCATCCGGGCCGCGCGCCGAACGGAGGATCCCTCGGCCGCGCGCTGGGCTCAGATCGAGGCCCACCGACGCCTCGCGCTCGGAGCGGCCGCGCTGCCCTTCGGACTCCTGGCGATCGGGCTGGCCCTCGGTCGCAGGGATCTCTCACGCTCCGGAGGCACGGTCATGGGGCTGGCCGGCGCAATCGCCTACTACGCCCTGGTCCAGCTCGCGGAGGGCCTGCTCCGCGACGAGAGCGCGCCCGTCGCGCTCGTCGTCTGGCTTCCGAACATGGTGCTCGTCGCCGTCGCCACCGCGCTCCTCTATCAGGCAGGACGGCAGGCATCCGAATCGGATCGCAGCGGCGGTCGCAGCCCGAGTCGATTACTCGAGAGCGCGGGGCTTCGCGGCGGGCTGCGAACCAAACGATACGCGCTGCCACGCTACGTGAGCGTTCAATTCGTACGCATGGTGGCAATCTGCATCGCGGGGCTGGTCTTCGCCTATCTCGTGATCGACGTCTTCGACAATCTCAAGTGGTTCAACAAATATGGTTCGACTGCCGACGAGATCGCGCGCTACTACGGCTCGCGGCTACCCGTCCTGATCGGACGCGTGATCCCGATGGCCCTGTTGATCGCGGTTGCGCTCACGATCAGCCTGCTCGGCGCGCACGGCGAACTGCTGGGGATGCGTGCCTGCGGAATCCCCGTCTTCCGGGTGCTCGCCCCGGTGTGGCTCCTCTGCGGGCTCGCCGTACCCGCCTACCATCTGCTCTCGAACGAGATCGTGCCGCGCGCGACCGCCGAGGCGAGCCGCGTCAAGCGCGAGGAGATCAAGGGACAGAACAGCGCGAACGGACTCCGGCGAGAGAAAGTCTGGTATCGCGTGGGACCTCGGATCTACGAGATGAAGCTGCTCGACCTGCTCTCGGGGCAGGCCGACGACGTCACCCTCTACGACCTGGACCCCGACGGTCTCCCCCTCAGACGTACGGACGCAACGCGCGCCATCAGCCTGCCCAGCGACAGGGGGCTCTGGCTGCTCGAGAACGCCCGAAGCATCGAGCTCACCCCGGACGGGCGCCTGGAACGACCCGTCGATGTCCCTCGACTCGCCGAGATCGGGGAGGAGACGCCGTCGGAGATCGAGACCGCCCACATGACCCCCCGCGACCTTCGTGCCGCCCTCGCCGAGCCCAATCTGGAGTCTCCGATCATCTCGGCCTATCAAACCGATCTGCAGATGAAGATCGCCGCCCCCCTCGCTTGCCTGCTCCTTCCGCTGATCGCGCTCTTCTTCGCTGCCACCGGCCCTCCGTTCCCACGACCCGTCCACACGCTGATCGCCTGCGCCATCATCGCGGTCAGCCACGCTCTCGCGACGAGCTTCTCCGGCTCACTGGGCTACGGCGGGACGATCGACCCCTTGCTCGCCGGCTGGGGACCTTCGATTTTATTCGGTGCGGTCGCAGCCGGAATGGGAATGCGTTTGCGGCGTAAGTTGAGCCGTTCCGGATAGACCTGCTGGCTTGGAGAGGACTGCGGTAGATTGAACGAACGCTCGCCGTCACACAGCAGAGCCGAGGACTGGATTGTCGGATCGAATGCCCAGAGACGAAACGTCGACACGTGACGGCGAAAAGGCCGATCTGCCCGTCATTTGGCTATTAATGGGAGACCGCGCCGGAGACAACTCCCAGGTGCTCGGCCTCGGCGAGGCCCTCAGTTGGCCGCTCGTCGAGAAGCATTTCACCTTCCAGCCCTGGGAAAAGATGGTGAACCTGCCCTGGGGCGCCCACCTGCTCGGCGTGGTCCGGGACCGCTCCACACCGCTCGAGGCGCCCTGGCCCGACCTGGTGATCTCGGCGGGCCGCAAGAACGAACCCATCGCCCGCTATGTCCGAGAGCAGGCCCGCAAGAGCTCGGGCAAGCGGGTTCGGCTGATCCACGTCGGACGCCCCTGGGCCGCGCCCCCGAACTGGGACCTCGTGATCACGACGCCCCAGTACCGCCTGCCAAACGCCGCCAATATCCTGCACAATGACACTCCGCTTCATCGGGTCACGCGCGACCGACTCGACGCGGCCGCGACCTCATGGGAAGAGCGAACGAGAGACCTCCCTCGGCCGTTCATCGCTGTGTTATGCGGAGGGAATTCAGGTCCCTACCCTTTCGATCAGGCATCGGGCAATCGACTGGCGACCTCTGCGGACGCGCTTGCTGCCGAGCTCGGTGGATCGCTCCTCGTGACGACGAGCAAGCGGACACTGGACGAGACGACCGAAGCGCTTTTCGGCGCGATTCGCTCCCCGTCCATCCGCTATCGCTGGCAGCCCGACGATCCGGACAACCCCTTCTTCGCCTTCCTGGGGCTGGCCGACCACGTGATCGTCACCGCCGACAGCGTCTCGATGATGGCGGAGGCCTGTGTCACGGAACGACCTGTCTACCTCTACGACACCGGGGAGGGAAGGACCTCCATGAAGGAGAATCCCTGGCTGGACGGAAAGGGCAGCCCCGATTCGGAAGGCCCGAAACGGGGCCGCAGTCGGTGGCATCTGAAAGCGCATATCTACCGGCTGACGATGCGCTTGGGGCCGCAACGCCTGACACGGGACATCCGAATCGTCCAGCAACTCTTGATCGACACGAAGCGCGCGGCCTGGCTGGGCGACGGTCATCCCGATCCCACGCCGGCCCCTCTCGAGGACATGCATCGCGCCGTGACTCGCGTGAAGGCACTCTTCGGCCAAACGCAGGCCTAGGCGGCCAGGGAGCAGCCGGGCCAGGCCTCAGGCGGCCAGCGACTGCACCCGGTCCAGCACCTCGAAGGCGTCGTGTCGGACGTGGTTCCGCGCCATCTCCGAGCGCAGGAAATCCTCCGTGACGATGCCCTTCTCGACGCATTCCCTGAGCAGGCCGAAGAAGAAAGCCTCCTGTCGGGGGTCCGGATGAGGCCGATAGTCGGGCACGAAGGCATAATCGCCGAAGAGACTGCGTCGAGCTCGGAGGAACCAGCGCAGCGGCGGAAAGAACTTGAACTTCTCTGCCGGAACATAATCGGCGGGCAGACCGGCCTTCCAGGGCTGGGTCTTGCGCTTCGTGTTATGGATCAGCTTCGTCTTCTCCGAGAGCCTGTCGAAATCGTTCCACTCGTGCTCGAAGAGGCCCAGCTGCTCGCGATCTTCTTTCTTGAGACCGATCCAGTCGCCATAATCGAGGGTCCGCTCGAAGAGCTGATCGAATTGCCGGCGAACGTCCCAATGGGTGAGCTTGCCGCAGTCCAATAGCATGACGCTGGTGGCCAGGATTCCCTCGAAGCGCTTCGCGCCCGACCGCGGCCGACAAACGATCGCCCTGCCCTGCATGTCGCGCGAGAGAAGCTCCATGACGTCGCCCGCCGCGAAGACGTCCGGATCTGTCACGACCGCGCGACCCTGGTACGCCATCAGTTCCGGCGGCATGAAGCGCAGCGGAGTGAAGGATTGGAGGTCGTCGTTGAGCCAGACGCGGCTCGCCCCGTCCCGCAGATACTCCCGCCCCTCGTAGGCTTCGAAAAAGGGGTAATCCTCGTGCCGGATCAGGTGCACATCGAAGGCGTCCGGGCTCGCGGAATTACGCTTCATTGAATACTGAGAAACGAGGGCACCGAGCATCTGACGATGATTCGTGTGAATGAAGACGTTGGGGCGATCGTTGCTGATCGCCGTCGGCGAGTTCGTCGCGCTCATCGTCTCACTCCCTCTCTCCATTCGGGGCCGTTCTGGCCCCAGGTCAATCGCGCAAGAATCTATCACAGGGCCCCACCAGACCCCCTGGATCGCGGTCAGACCGCCAGCAGAGCGCGGACGCGCTCGGCGGCCTCGTCGAGCCCGGGATCCTGATAGCGCGGTGGTGCGACCACCGGATCGCCCAGCCAACTCGCCAGGGATTCGCGCACCAGCAAACGGGCGATCGCCGAGAGGTCCCGCGAGTGGATCGGCCAACCGAGCGCCGCCAACGTGCGCGCGGCCACACCTCCTGCCGGGACGGGGTCCTCCCGCGGATCCAATCGCCTCAGCAGGCCGATCGAGGTCAGCGCCCCCTCGAGCGACCCGGACTCGCGTTCGAGCGAGAAGATCGACAGCGGACGTCCGAGGCTCGCAACCTCCACCATCATCGACAGGCTGTCCATCGTCACGACGAAATGGTCGGCCAGCGCGAGCAGACCCCGATAGGGGTTCTCCTGGGCCGTCGGCTCCGCATCGTAGAGGTAGAGCTGCTCGTTGGGGGTTTTCTCCTCGCGTAGGAAGGCGCTCACCTCGGCCGGCGTGCGTCGGCTCGAGACGATGAAGAGCGAACCCCGACGCTTTTCCACCGTCCTCCGGGTCGCTTCCAGAAGTTGCCTCGCCGTCGAGACGTCGAGACGGAGCCCACCGGTGGGGCCCCCGACAAAGAGCGCCGAGAGGGGGCGCGGCAGCAGAGTGAGTCGGCCGACCCAGGCCTTTTTCGTCTCGTCGAGCGCATCGCGATCGACGCCCATCAGGGGCAGGGCGTGCCGAACGACCGTGGGTGCGTCGGGCAGGACATAATGCGCCGCGACGACGATCAGGTCGAAGTCGCGTCGCCGGCCTCGGGGCTTGCCGATGACGACGATGCGCGTCCGGCCGCCCGAGGCCTGCTTCACGAAGAGCGCGACGCTCGCAAGACGCCGCCCCGCCGTCAGGATCAGGTCCGGCCACGGACCTTCGAGCGGGGCCGACCGCGTGCGATCGATATGGTCCAGTGAGGCGACCACCGGCGGTTTGGCGTCCTTCCAGGCTGCTTTGACGTAGATCGTCTTTTCGATCGAATCCCAACCAACGGCGTGGGCCAGGTTGCGCACCTGCGCGTTATCACCCCGTTTTTCGCCCAGCAGGAGCCAGACGCACGGCGGCGTGCTCAACGTATCCCCGGGTCGATCGGCCTCTCTCATACGAGGACGAAAATACCAGCTCCGCCCCGTGGAAGCGCCCTGCCGACAGAGCGTGCCCTATGCTCGCTCCCCCCCGCCGCACCCGACCGATCCCGATTGGCGCGAAACGAGGAGCCCCATGAGCGAAGCGATCCCCGAAATCCGGCTGGAAGAAGAAGTCGTGCTCTCGGAAGCCCGCCGCCGAGCCGGGCTCGAGGATTTCGGCGACGAGCTCTTTCTGGATCCCATGCGACGGCTCCTCGATGGCCTGGAGAACGAGGCCGGACTGCATGCTCTCGGACGCGTGACGATGTACGAGCGGATCGTCGGCAGTCTTGTGGGCCGCCTCTCTGCCCAGGACTATTTCGTCCGTCATCCGGAGATCGAAGACGAGGAGATCGTCGCGCCCACCGTGATCGTCGGCCTGGCGCGGACGGGGAGCACCATGATGCACCGGCTGCTCTCGGCGGACCCCGCGGTCTACGCGGTCCGCTGGTGGGAGTGCCGGGCCCCTTCGCCCTACCCCGGCTCGGACTGGCGGCGAGAAGACCCCCGCATCGCCGATGCCCACACGGAGGTCGCCGCGATCCTCGAGGCGGCGCCCGAATTGGCCACGATCCACCCCTGGGATCCGGAAGGACCGGACGAGGAGATCATGCTACTCGAGCACGCCTTCCTCTCCGGCGTACCCGATGCCTTCTGCAACGTGCCGAGCTATCGCCGTTTCGTCATGGAGAGCGACCTGCGCGATGGCTACGCCTACATGAAACGAATCCTCCAATTCCTGCAATGGCAGAAGAAGGAGGCGGGGCACCGCGCGGAACGATGGATCCTCAAGGCGCCCTTTCACGTCGCGCGGATTCCTCAGATCTTCGAGTTCTTTCCCGACGCGATGATCGTGCAGACCCATCGCGACCCGGTCGAAACCACCCCCTCGATCGCCAGCCTCTACGCCTCGACCTGGCGCACGACATCCGAGGAGGTCGATCCCCTCGTGGTCGGTGAGCAATGTCTGGAGCTCTGGTCCTGGGGGATTTCGAAATGCCTCTCCGACCGAGATGCGGGCTTCGATGACCGATTCATCGACGTGTTGTACGAGGACGCGCGCAAGGACGCCATGCGCCAAATCGAGTTCATCTACGATCGGCTCGAGCGCCCCCTCACGGACGCCGCCCGCGACTCCATGAAGCGATGGGGAGACGACAACCGGCGCGATAAACGCGCGCCTCATACCTACACGCTGGAAGAGTTCGGATATACGCGTGAGGGGATCTGCGAGGCCTTCGCCGACTATCGCGATCGGTTCATCCAGGGGCGCGCCGAGGTCGACTGACGCACGACCTTCACGCAGAAGGCGCGGCCGCGCGGGCCTCCAGCCGTGCGAGGATCGCGCGCGCGTCCGCGAAGGCGTCCCGCTTTCCCTCTCCATCGAAGTGGGCGAGCACGCCGTAGCCGACGGTCGGTGCGAAGAGCCCGCAGCCCACCGCCTTCGCGGATCGCCGCAAGAACGCCCGTCGATCGACGGGAACCTGCTCCCCCAGAAGGAGGCACGCGGCGGAGGCCAGGCCGTAACCCCATGCGTGCTGTCGATGCCCGTCTGCACGCTGCTCCGCCTCCCGATTTCCGAGATCGAGCAGGTCGTAGGCGAGCGCCAAAACCTCGGCGTCGGCGGAGGCCTCCCTCGACTGCGAACCGACCCACCTCGCCGGCTCGAGCGTCAGCGCGGCACGGAAACCAAAATGGTCCGACAGCGAGCGATCGATTGCGCGGATCCGCGCCGACTCGGCAAACAGGAGTCGCGCGTCAGAGGCGCGCCATTGGTCACCGGGAGCGGGCCGCACAAAGAGAAAATCGATCCGTTTATCTTCCGCGGTGCGATGGCGTTTGTAGTAGTTCGTACGCGAGAGCGTGGGGTGACGACTCCCCCCGCCGAGCTCGCTGGCGCCGGAAAGGCGACGAAAGATCTCGTACTCGAGTTCTCCCACTGAACAGTTGAAATCTCCGCCCACGACGACCGAGCCCTGTGTTTCGAAGAGATGGCCGACGACCTGAATCAGCTGAGCGAGCCGAACCGCGCTGTTAAGGCGCGGTCGCGAGCGGCGATAACGGGCGTGCAGGTGGGTGTTCACGATGGAAACGTCCCCGTGATCCCCCTCGATGCGAGTCTCCAGGAAGCCCTTTCCGCCGAGAAATTCGCCCCCCGCGAGACGCTCGGGGTCCCCTCGAAAGTGGAAGCGTTCGAAGCGGGTCTCACGGATGGGACGTCTCGACAGCGTCATGAGACCGCCGTGGCCGTCCGGTGACCGTACGACTTCGAAGCCCGCGGCCCGGCCCCCTTCCCGCAGGGTGTCACGCACCTCCGAAGTCCAGGCCTCCTGGATCATCAGGACATCGAGGTCGGACGCCGAGAGCCGCTCTACGATCAGACGCATCCGCGACGAAACGTCATCCCCGAATCCGAAGGCTTCGGGAAGACCCCACACGTTGAACGTACCCAGACGCAGGACCATGCCACCTCCATGGTCTCGAAGCACATGCGGCTCTTCTGCGATCCCGACCCAATCTTCGGACCGCCGCCCGAGCCGTGCTCGTCACCCTCTGAACGTGCAAAACAGGGACCGCCCGCGCGAGCCTCGAGGCCACGTACGAATCTCAGAGACACCACGGGCCTCTCGGGCGTGCCCTGCCTCCACCCTGCACTCCAGCGCCGGTACCTCCTCAGGGCGCGAAGGGAAGCCAGCGCCCCATTCAAGGCAGCACCGTTCCGCCGTGAAAGCCGCGTTCGCTCCGCTATCGTCGCGCTTCTCTCTCGCCTTGGGGCCCTTGTCGGCCCCTCCCCCGCGCTACCCGCGCCTGTCCGAGGATGCCGTGTCCAAGATCGATCTCACCCGCGAACTCGAAGCCGCCGTCGTCGCGGTCCGCGACGCCGCGACCGTCTGCCAGAGCGTCCAGAAGGACCTCGTCACCGCGGCCACGCTCGAAAAGAAGGACCGCAGCCCGGTCACGGTCGCCGACTTCGCCTCTCAGGCGCTCGTCTGCTCCGCCCTCGCCAAGAGCTCCGAGATCGGCGCCGTCGTCGGCGAGGAGGACGCAGCAGAGCTCCGCGAGTCCGGCGCCGAAGAGACCCGGGACAAGGTCGTCGAGCACGTCCGTGGCGTCCGCGGCGCGGAGGTCAGCCACGACCAGGCACTCGACTGGATCGATCTGGGGGGCGTGACGCCCGATGCATCGACGGATCGGTACTGGACGCTCGACCCCATCGATGGAACCAAGGGCTTTCTCCGAGGCGAGCAGTACGCGATCGCTCTCGCCCTACTCGAGCACGGACGCGTGGTGCTCGGCATCCTCGGCTGCCCCAACCTGCCAGGCCCCGATGGTCAAAGCGGTTGTCTGCTGACCGCGATCCGGGGGGAAGGCGCACAGATTCACAGCCTGTCCGGGACGAGTACGGCGGGCGCCCAGTCCATTCGCGTCAGCGAGATCACGGACACGAGCGCGGCGCGGTTCTGCGAGTCGGTGGAGTCGGGCCACAGCGACCAGGATCAGAGCGCTCAGATCGCGGAGGCCCTGGGCATTCACGAAGAGCCCGTCCGAGTCGATAGCCAGTGTAAGTACGCCATCGTCGGCCAGGGTCAGGCGCAGATCTACCTGCGTCTGCCTACCCGCAAGGACTACCGCGAGAAGATCTGGGACCACGCCGCCGGTCTGATCGTCGTCGAGGAGGCCGGCGGGCGGGTCACCGACGTACGTGGCCACGACCTCGATTTCGGCCACGGCCGCCAGCTCGAAAACAACGCGGGCGTGATCGCCACCAACGGCCCGATCCACGACCAGGTCCTCGCAGCGGTCTCGCGCTTCGTCGACGTCTCCTGAGCCCGAAACGAGAGCAGGCCAGGACCGCAGAGCGGCCAAGGCATCTCGGGGGTTAGCGGAACCCCGACAGGAAGAAGGAGCCGGCCCAGGTTAGCGGAACCCCGACAGGAAGAAGTAGCCGGCCCAGGGCAGCGCAACCGTATACAGCACGATCCCCGCCACGGCCCAGGGCAGCTGGTTGGCGGAGAAGGCTCCCGGCGACTCGAGCCCCGTGTATCCAACGGCGATGCGATTGCCGACGAAGCCAAGCGCCACGGCTGCCGACAACGGGATCATTCCGAGGAATAACAGAGGGATCCATAGCTCCTGCTGGTAGAGAGGGGCCAGGCCGAGCGTGAGCAACCCCAGGATCGTGCCGGCCCCAATCATCCCGTGGCGAAGCATCCAGAGCGGGGCGAGCAGGAGGGCCCCGACGTTGATCCCTCGGCGAGGGTCGGCGACGGGAAGACCCGTCGAGCG
>Ga0315331_10000162_pt1 | contig 41321 bp, 39 predicted proteins | sample M160m34915metaG_FD_203456 | JGI IMG/M metagenome (GOLD analysis project Ga0315331, IMG submission 203456) | Ammonia-oxidizing marine archaeal communities from Monterey Bay, California, United States - M1 60m 34915 | ecosystem: Environmental > Aquatic > Marine > Intertidal zone | place: USA...
TTTACAATTGTTGATGCTACATGTTATACAGAGGCAGGATATGTTGGAGAAGATGTTGAGAATATGCTTGTAAGCTTATTGCAGGCTTCTGATTTTGATGTTCAAAAAGCACAAAAGGGAATAATTTATATTGATGAAATTGACAAGATAGCAAGAAAAAGTGGTGATAGCCCATCAATAACTAGAGATGTTTCAGGTGAAGGTGTTCAGCAAGCTTTATTGAAAATAATTGAAGGTTCGATTGTAAACGTACCCCCTAAAGGTGGAAGAAAGCATCCTCAACAAGAATTCATACCTGTAGATACAAATAATATTCTATTTATTTTGGGTGGTTCATTTAGTGGGTTAGATAAAATTATTGCCAAAAGAATTGGCAAAAACTCTATAGGTTTTGATAAAGGTGAGCAGCAAGTTGTCAAAAGATTAGAAGGAGACGACTTCTTAAAATCTATTCAGTCAGAAGACTTAGTAAGTTTTGGATTTATCCCTGAATTTATTGGAAGGGTACCGGTCATTACTTATTTGAATACACTAAACGAAAAGGCATTAATTAAAATTTTAACAGAACCAAGAAATGCCCTTATCAAACAATACCAGAAACTTGTTAAAATTAATGATGATGTTGAGCTTGAATTCACTAAAGAGTCATTAATCTGTATTGCGAAAGAAGCTATCAAGAGAGAGACAGGCGCAAGGGGCTTGAGGTCTATAATTGAAAACTCAATACTTGATCTTATTTATGATATTCCTACACTAGATGGCTTAAAAAAGTGCGTAATAACTGAAGATGTAATAATGAAAAACAAAGCACCTATGTTAAGTTTTGAAAGTAAATCCTCTAAAACTGCAATAAGTTAGGTTTTTTTTCACCTTTTTATACATTTTATTCCTTTTTTTAATCATTTTTGTTGCAAAACTATATTTAATGGTTAACTTAATTAAATAACGCCATACGGAGGATTTCATGAGTACAAGTTATAAACTTCCTTTATTACCTTTACGAGATGTGGTTATTTTTCCCCACATGGTTGCCCCTTTATTTGTGGGTAGAGAAAAATCAATCAGAGCCCTAGAAGAAGCTATGAAAACTGATAAAAAGATTCTATTATCTGCTCAAATAGATGCAAAAACAAACGATCCTGGGCCAGACGATATATACAAAGTCGGAACAATTGGGACTATAGTGCAAATGTTGAGGTTGCCTGATGGAACTGTAAAAATATTAGTTGAAGGTGTTAGTAGAGCAAAGCTAATAAGTTATGATGATGAAAACAAGTTTTTTAATGTTGAAGTAGAAGATTTAGTTGAAGAATCTCAGTCTGACGTTGAAACGAATGCAATAATGAGAAGCTTAACAGAGGCATTTGAAGACTATACCAAGCTAAACAAGAAGGTGCCTACAGAGACTTTGGTTACTATTGCTGCAATTGAAGATGCAAGTAAGTTGTCTGACACAATTGCTTCTCACTTAACATTTAAACTATCCGATAAACAAGAAGTTCTGGAATGTTTGGATTGCGCTAAAAGGTTAGAAATGCTTTTCGAAAAAATTCAATCAGAGTTAGAGATTCTTCAAGTAGAGAAAAAAATAAGAAATAGAGTAAAAAAACAAATGGAAAAAGCTCAAAAAGAATATTATTTAACAGAACAAATGAAAGCTATTCAGAGTGAGCTTGGCGATAAAGATGATCTTAAAACAGAGATTCTAGAATTTGAAGAGGCACTAAAGAGTAAAGATATGCCTGAAGAAATAAGAAAAAGAATAGAAAAGGAGATTAGAAAACTCAAGGGCATGTCCTCAATGTCAGCAGAAGCAACAGTTGTAAGGAATTATATTGACTGGCTTGTTACTCTTCCGTGGAACTCAGATTTAACTGAGGACGAAGTTTCGTTAGACAAGGCCCAAGAGGTACTAGACGAAGACCATTTTGGTCTTGAAAAGCCTAAAGAAAGAATTACTGAATTTTTAGCTGTCAGAACTCTTACAGAAAAACTCAAAGGACCTATATTATGTCTTGTTGGTCCTCCAGGGGTTGGTAAAACTTCATTAGCTAAATCTGTAGCTAGGTCAATGGGTAGAAAATTTGTAAGAATTTCTCTTGGCGGAGTTAGAGATGAAGCAGAAATTAGAGGGCATAGAAGGACTTATATTGGCGCTCTTCCTGGAAAGATTATTCAGGGAATGAAAAAAGCAGGTTCTAAAAACCCAGTTTTTCTTCTTGACGAAATTGATAAAGTTGGAACTGATTTTAGAGGAGATCCTGCATCAGCTCTTCTTGAAGCTCTTGACCCTGAACAAAATTCAACTTTCAATGACCATTACCTAGAGGTTGATTATGATTTATCACAGGTGCTTTTTATAACGACCGCTAATGTTTTACACACTATTCCTTGGGCATTGCAAGATAGAATGGAAATTATCAAATTATCTGGCTATACAGAGTTAGAAAAAAATAAAATTGCTAAAAAATATTTAATCCCTAAACAACTTGAAAATAATGGATTAAATAATTCTAATGTTAAGTTCTCTGACAAAGCTGTTAATTTCACTATACAAAGGTACACGAGAGAGGCTGGGGTGAGGACTCTGGAGAGAGAGTTTGGAACCCTTTGTAGAAAGACTGCAAAAGAGGTAGTTACTAATGGTAAGGACTATTCATTGAATATTACTCCAAAGGTAGTTCAAAAATTACTCGGCGCACCCAAATTTAAGCATGGGGAGATTGAAGATAGTAACCAAATTGGAATGTCTACTGGTCTTGCTTGGACTGAGGTGGGTGGAGAGCTTCTTAATATAGAAGTTACTATTGTTCCAGGTAAGGGTAATTTTACGGTTACAGGAAAACTAGGTGAAGTTATGCAAGAATCTACCAGAGCAGCTATGAGTTATGTTCGATCTAGAGGACACAGGCTTGGATTGGATAGGAATTTCTATCAAAAAATAGATATCCATGTTCATGTTCCTGAAGGTGCACAACCAAAAGATGGACCATCTGCAGGAATAGCTATGGCTACAGCTATATTGTCAGGTCTTATTCAAAAAGAAGTAAAACGTGACTTAGCTATGACTGGAGAAATCACACTTAGGGGCAGGGTTCTTCCAATTGGTGGACTTAAAGAGAAGATTCTAGCAGCTCATAGGGGTGGAGTTAAAACTGTTTTAATTCCAAAAGAGAATGAGAAGGATTTGTCAGATATCCCGAAAGAGGTTTTGAAAGACATAAGCGTTATATGCGTTAGTCATATGGACGATGTTATTCCTCATGCGATAGTGTCTAATGAGTCAGTTCTTAAGGATGTTTCTTTGGTTGATATGCCTTTGGGTGTAGATGCTTCAGAAGCCGAGAAGCCGCTGAACTTATCTTGACATTTACTTGTCTGCATATAGTATAAAAACCTATTCGGGGCGCTTAGCTCAGCGGGAGAGCGCTTCCCTTACAAGGAAGATGTCACAGGTTCAAATCCTGTAGCGCCCATTTTTTTTTGGGGTCGTAGTTCAGCTGGTTAGAACGCTGGCCTGTCACGCCAGAGGTCGCGGGTTCGAATCCCGTCGACCCCGAAATTGAAGATAATGTTGAATGAAGAAGATTTAAAGTATTTATCTAGTCTTGGTATCAATAAAGAGCAAGTTGATAGCCAGATTGATTTAATTACCGGTAAGACTCCAATTAAGTCTCTTAAATTGATTAGACCTTGCGTTCCTAATGATGGAATATTACCCCCAGAACAGGTTAAAAGCATCAATTCTCAATCCTCGCCGCCGCCCGATGGAATACACATCTCAAGGTTCATCCCTTCTTCAGGCTATGCAACGAGGATGTTTGATTTTACAATGTTCACTAAAGAGTCTTTAAAAAAATTTAGATTGCTACCGTTTTATTATAAAATTGAGAGCTTTTGTTCGTCAAACAATATAGATATTGAAAGAATAATTAATACTGATAATGTTGACGAATTAAAAAAACTTTTATTAGATGAGTCCTTCTTAAATTTCTCATCAAAACCTAAAGCCTTGATTGAGTTCCATTTGATTAACAATATTCCTATAACACCCTTAGAGCAATTTATATTAAATGGTTCCGATGATTTAACAAATACAAAAATTTCTTTTTCAATTCAAGGTGAATTTGTAGATGAGTTTAATTCTAAATTAGCCAAATCTCCTTTTTTTACAGATAGCAATCCAAAATCGTTATGTAATTTCATTATTCAGTCAAAGTCGACAAATAGTATTTGCCTCGATTCTGAAGGCCATATCCACAGAAATGAAAATGGAGAAATATATACCCATCCTTCTGGACATGGCTCATTAATAAATGCACTTGACGAAATTGATGCTGATTTTATTTTCATAAATAATATTGATAACATATCCCCTAAAACTCGTGGTCTCAGAAATAGTATATCTACTTCCTTGTTTAATATAGCTTTTAACACTAAGAAGAACTTTGATATGATGATTCAGCGATTCGCAGAAAGAAAGTACAGTCTTCTAGAGCCTTCAATTAACCAACTAGAGAGTATTTTATCCTCTCAATTTAAGGGTAAAACCATAGAAGAGAAAGTTGATATTATCATTCAAATTCTTAATAAGCCTGTTCGAGTTTGTGGTGTCGTTAAGGATGAAAATTCTAAGGGAGGTAAGCCTTTTTGGGTTTTTGATGGTAAATCAGAATCTGTACAGATTGTTGAGGAGTCTCAAGTTGACTTTAGTGATAAGAGTCAGAAGGAAGTTTGGAATAGCAGTACTTACTTTAATCCAGTAGAAATGGTATGTAGCTTGAAAGATTTCTCAGGTAATAAGTTTAATCTTAAGGATTTTTCTGAGGATTCACTTAGGATGGTGGTGAAAAGGAATATGAAAGGTAAGGATTTTGTTTTTACTGAGCTACCAGGTCTTTGGAATGGTTCTATGCATTATTGGCATACAACTTTTGTTGAAATTCCAAGCTCCTCGTTTACTCCAGTTAAGAATTTTACAGATTTATTTTTACCAATTCATCAGCCATAATAGTAGTTTATGGAGAGGTGGGTGAGTGGCTTAAACCAGCTGATTGCTAATCAGCCGTACGGAGTAAATCCGTACCGGGGGTTCGAATCCCCCTCTCTCCGAATCAAAAGCGCCTGTAGCTCAGTTGGATTAGAGTGCCAGATTACGGCTCTGGAGGTCGAGGGTTCGAGTCCTTCCAGGCGCGATTATTTTTTTTTCATTAAATTTTTGATAACTGTTGAAGAGTTTCTAATTGACTTTATATACCATTCCATCTTCAGGTTATCCATTTCTTTCTTATTAAGATGTACTAATTTATTTTGCTTCTTTGCTTTAGATATAATTTGATTCATTATGATGGCACACGAAACAGAAATATTGTAACTTTCATTAAATCCATCCATTGGAGCACTTATTAATGATTCTGATTCATCTAGTATTTCGCTACTTAAACCTTTTTCTTCATTTCCAAACGCAATAATCATTTTTTTTTCAATTTTAAAATCTTCTAGAATTATTGATTTTTTTTTTGATGGTGGAACTGTAGAAACCAGTTTAAAACCCTCTTTCTTTAGTCCTTTAATAAAGTCCGATTTTGTCTGGTTATTTTTTTTTATTTTTAGAGTTACCCACTTTTCAGACCCTAAGGAAATTCCTTTGGAAAGATTAATCTTATTAGAATCTTGTATTATGTATATATTTTGTATCCCAAGATTATCACACGTTCTTAGTACAGCACTAATATTATGCCCTTGATAAATATCCTCTAGGAGGACAGATATGCCCTTAGTTCTTTTTTTAAGTACTCTATCAATTCTTTCAATTCTACTTATAGTTAAAAGAGGTGCTAGCGTTTTTATTGATATTTTTTTCATAATATATTTTCTTATTATTAAACCTAAGATATCCTATTTAATTATAAATTTATGAATGATAAAAACAAAAGTAAAATTTTAGTTACTGGAGATAGACCAACAGGAAGTCTCCACCTTGGACACTATGTCGGAACTCTTGAGAACAGAATCAAGCTCCAAGAAAGCTACAACTGTTTTTTTTTAATAGCAGATTTACATATGCTAACTACTCATCAGGATAAGGTGGAAGATCTGAATGAGAATATAGTTGAGTTGGTTATGGACTGGATGTCTGTTGGCTTAGACCCATCAAAATCCTGTTTCTATCTTCAATCCAAAATTCCTGAGATTTCTGAGCTAACAATTCTATTATCTATGTTATGCTCGGTTCCTAGAATTCAAAGAATTCCAACATTGAAAGAAAAAATAATATCTATGAACTTAAATGATAACTATTCATTAGGATTACTTTCTTATCCCGTTTTGATGTCATCAGACATATTGGCCTTTAATGCTTCGGCTGTCCCTGTTGGTGAAGACCAGCTTAGCCATGTCGAATTAACAAGAGAGATTGCAAGAAGATTTAATTCATCATATAAGGATATATTGATTGAGCCTCAACCACTTGTAAGTAAAGTTTCAAGATTAGTAGGTACAGACGGTCAAGGAAAAATGAGTAAGTCATTAAATAATTCTATATATTTATCAGATAATGAGGATTTAGTTAAAAAAAAGGTGATGAAAATGTTCACTGACCCTAATAGGACAAGTGCAGATATTCCTGGTAAGGTTGCGGGCAATCCTGTTTTTATCTATCATGATATATTTAATTCAGATAGAGAAGAGTTAGATGATTTTAAAGATAGATATTCAAAAGGAAAAATAGGCGACGTTGAGGTTAAAAATTCACTTGTAAAAAACATTAATCATTTCTTAGAACCTATTAGGCAAAGAAGGAGTGAAATTTTAAAGAATAAGAGTGAAATTTTAGATATAATCATTGAAGGCTCCAAGACTGCTAGAAAAGTTGCTAGAAATAATCTTGAGCTTATTAAAGATGCAATGAGTTTAAATTTTAAATAGGGAGTATTTTTATATGAGTTATTCAGATCCATTACCGATAGGGGTAATACCGAAAGACCTAAATTTCAAGCCAAAAAAAATGAAAGCTTGGGTTATCAGAAAAGAAAGGCACGGTGAACCTATGAAGTCCTTTCAAGAGGAAGAGCTTCCAGTTCCAGAATGTGGCCCTAACGATGTATTAGTTTTAGTAGTAGCTACTGGGATTAATTTTAATGGCGTCTGGGCAGGCTTAGGAGAGCCAATCTCTGTTTTAGATGTTCACAAACAGGATCTTCATATAGCAGGCAGTGATTGCTCTGGGATTGTATGGGATGTTGGTTCAAATGTTAAAAGTTGGAAAAAAGGCGATGAAGTGATAATTCATTGTGGCGTGGAAAGTGAGGAGCCACACTCAAATATGACCCAGTCAAATGGAGATTTTATTAGTTATGACCCTATGGTTAGTAAGCAAGCACAAATATGGGGATACGAAACGCCTAACGGTTGTTTTGCTCAATTTACTAAAGTACAAGCCCAACAAATTTTAAAGAAACCAAAGCACTTGAATTGGGAAGAGGCAGCTTCATATGCTTTATGTTATTTTACTGCTTATAGAATGCTTGTATCTAAAGCAAATGTTCAACCAGGCGAGGTAGTGCTTGTATGGGGAGCAGCTGGTGGATTAGGTGTTTTTGCATTGCAAATATGTAAAATGTTAGGTGCTAAAGCTATCGCAGTAGTTTCTTCGCAAGATAAATTTAAAATGTGCGAGGATTTAGGAGCTGTTGGGGTAATTAATAGAAAAGATTTTCCAAATTTAGCTTACAAAAAGAACGAGACCCCCGAAGAGACAGCTATGAGATTTAAAGAAATGAAAAATTTCGGAAAAAAGATTTGGGAAATTTTAGGTGAAAGAAAAAGCCCAAATGTTATATTCGAACACCCAGGTGAAACGACTTTTCCTACTAGTGTTTTTGTATGTGAACGATTCGGTAGGGTAGTTATATGTGCAGGGACTTCTGGCTATGATTGTTCCTTTGATGTTAGATACTTGTGGATGCTACAGAAGGATATAATAGGGTCGCATTTTGCTAATGCCTTAGAATGTATTAGGGCCAATGAACTTGTTCATCAAGGTATGATTAACCCTGTTGTTTCTGAGGTCTTTGATTATAATGAGATTCCTAAAGCGCATCAATTGATGTATGAAAATAAGCATTCAGGAAAAATGGTTTGCTTGGTTCAGGGAACTAAATCTTAAGGTTCTTTATAATATAGGTAGGATCTATTTTTGACTCTTTAGCCATTTGGGCATTGGTTTTCCCTGTTAGCACAAGAGCGCTTTTAATTCCAATTGAATTTGCACCAGCAATATCAGTTTTTAAGTTATCGCCGATTGTTAATATTTCAGATTTTGGTAAACCTAGTTTTTGAACTGCCAGCATAAAAATTTTTCTTGTCGGCTTACCTAGATTAATAACTTTTGTTGGAAATGTCTTTGTGATAGCAGCAATAATTGATCCTGTAGCAGGAACATTCCCTAGCTTAGTAGGATAGCTATTGTCGACACTGGTTGCATATAAGTTTGCTCCATTTTGAACACATAAAGATGCATACATGAGGTCCCTATAGTTGAAATCTATATTTCCGGAAACAAGTATATTCTCAGGGTCTTTGAATCTTGATACGTCACTTATAGTTTTAATTTTTTGTTTTTTTAAAAAATCTTTAAGTTTTTTGCTTGCGAAAATCATTATCCCTTTTTTTTCTAAAAAGTTCGTTGTTACTATATTGATAAAGTTAGAAATAGGAGTTATTACTTGTCTCTCGTCACATTTTATACCAATTTTTTTTAGGATTTTTGAGTATTCTTCTGGAGATACAGATGAATCATTAGTTAGGAACACATACTTTTTTTTATTTTTGTGTAAGAGATCAATAAATTCTTTGGTGAAAGGTAAAAGCTTACGTTCTAGATAGATGACTCCATCCAAGTCGATTATAAAGCCATTAAATTTTGAGAAGATTTTTTTCATCCCCAGATTTCTTTTGCTAATTTCTTGTCTCTAATTCTCGATGATTCTTTTTTTATAAGCTGTATTTTTTTTTCTTCCGGATTATCAATGATTTGAATTTCTAAAAAATCTAAAATAATCAAAGATGCTTTTTTGATACCCTCATAGACCTCTTTCTCTTCACCAGATGATTTTGCAGTTTTATAATCTAAAAATAAAGCTATAGTAGCAAAATCTTCTTTGATTTTTGGATCAATATCAAGTGACCAATCTTCATAGTTATTTACTAGAAAGATTTTTGACCATTCTTCATAAACTTGCTTGTGATCTAACTCTGACATAATTTAAATATCTAAATTCCCCGCTACAATTATATTATCTTTTCCCGAATTCTCAATTAGTTTAACTGCTTCTTCAAAAGATTCATACTTTTCTATTGTACAAGCCTTAATTAACATTGGTAAGTTTACTCCGGATATAATCTCTATGTGATTTTTTTCAAAAAAAGTGAGGCTAATGTTTGACGGTGTGCCACCAAACATATCAGTGAAAATTATTGTCTTCTTATCTTCTACTATAAAATTAGATATTCTATTTGCATATGTGTCGAAATCTCTGGTCTCTTTATCTATCGACAATGTATAAATATCTCTAACAATCTTATTACCTAAAATAAATTTCACAGCAGAATCAAGCTCTTTGCAAAGTTCACCGTGTGTTATTATCATTACATTAAACATAATATAATTTTAATAGATTAAATTCTTATTTCAAAACTAAGTTTCAAGAATTATTTTTTTCACTGCGATTTCTATTAAAGTTGACAGATTCCTTCCTGGTCCTACTGGTATTTTCATGTGAGGTATTTTAGAGTTAAGAATTTGGATATAAGTTGTATCGTATCCCAGCCTTTCGTAGTTAAGGTTATCTTTGTAGTCAATTAATTCAATCATTAAATCTATTTTACTGTTTTCTATAATAGATTTCTCTCCAAATATATCTTTAACATTTATGATTCCAATTCCTCGAATTTCGATTAGATTTTTAATTGTCTCAGGCGGAGAACCTATAAGTTCTTCATTATCTTGCTTAATTAAAACAACGTCATCAGCAACGAGAAAGGCACCTTTATATAATAGTTCGACTGCGCACTCACTTTTGCCAAGCCCACTTTTACCGGTTATAAGAACTCCTTTGTCTAGAAGTCTTACTAGTACCCCATGTTGGCTTATGAATTTGCTACTCATTCTCTTTCACATAGTCAATTATCTCTTTGGGACTATTTAAGGATAAAAGTTCGTTTACTATATTGTTTTTAATAAGTAAATTTGAAACAGATTTTAGAATCTCTAAATGCTGATTACCTGTTTCTTCGGGATGCAAAATCATTATAAATATTTTTGTTTTAAGACCATCTATAGAACCAAAATCAATACCTTGGTTACAAACCCCCAAGCTTAGGTAGGTCTTATTGATTCCTGGAATTTTAGCGTGTGGTATCGCTATATGATTATCTAAAGCCGTACTACAAAGCTCCTCTCTTTTAATTATAAGCTCTGTAATCATAGCTTTATTAAGAATTTCTTTTCTCTCTGCAGAAATAGAAATAAGGTTCTGTAAAAAAATATTTTTTTCAATTGGGGGAAGATTAATAAATATTAATTCTTCATCTAGCAATTCACTTAATTTCATTATTTTTTCACCCTCTTATTTGATGATGGTATTTTAAGTACATTTCGGTATTTTGCAATAGTCCTTCGGGCAATGCTGATTCCTCTTTTGTCTAATTCTGATTTTATTGTGTCGTCGGTTAGTGGATGATTTACGTCTTCTGTTCCAATCATTTTTTCTATTATATCTTTAACTGCGGCCGAAGATTCAGTGGAACTAGAATTTACTTTATTAACAAAAAACCTTTTCATATTAAGCATCCCTCGGGGCGTGCTAATGTATTTGTTGCTTGTTATTCTACTAATTGTAGACTCATGAACATTTAATTGCTCAGCAATGTCAGATAGCTTCAATGATTTAAGATATCTCTCTCCTTTAAGTATATAGTCTTCTTGAATTTGGACTAAAAGATTAAACACGTTCGAATACATTTCTTCTCTCTCATTTATAGTTTTTATTAAAAGAGCTCCACTATCAATTTTATCTTTCAGGTAGCTACTGACTTCTTTATCTAGATTTCTCTTAATGGAAAGCATCTTCTTGTAATAATTTGAAACCCTAATTTTTTTAATATTTTTATTGGATTGAACAACTAACTTATTATCCTGAATATAGACGTAGGCTTCTGGTTCGGGATTTTTAATGTCCGAATCAGTTGAGTAGAAAATATTTGCAGGATTAATAGTTAGTTCCGATATATCATCTATAAACTTTTTAATTTTAATTATAGGAACGTTTAAAGATTTACTAATAGTCTTATATTCTTTTTTGGATATCTCTTCAAGATATTTATCTATAATTATAGAATAAAGTTCAAAGTCATCATTATTAGTCATCTGGAGTTGTATTTTTAAAGACTCATTGACACTTCTTGCTAGAATTCCACATGGATCAAGAATCCTTTGTCCTTTTAGTATAATTTCTTCAATATCAACAAGATTACACTTTATTTTTTCTTGTGATTTTAAAATATCTAGAACTTCTTCATTTGAATAAAGTAGAAAACCTTTCTCATCTAAAAGATAAGCTAAGCAGGCGTATATCTTTTTTTCTTTTTTTGTTACATTAAGCAAATTAATTTGTTTTATTAAGTAGTCAACAATATTATTTTCATCGTACTCAACCAACCTCTCATTATCTGCCTTATCATAATCTTGAGTAGTAATTTTTTCTTGCACAATTCCAATGGACTCCTCTTCTAAGCAAGGATTTTCCAATAACTCATCTTCTAAGAGACCATTTATTTCACTAATATTTAGTTTAATTAATTTAATAAACAGCTTTGACTCTAACGTTAAATAGCCTTTTTGAGATGTTTTTAAGCTCTGCTTTAGTTTTATTTTCACCATCTAGAAAACCAAATAAATCATTATTTATATATAAGTATTTTATCCTATATATAGCATAGTTGTTTTTTTAGATTGTCTTTTATCTTATTTTATAAGATTATTCTCATAGGAAGTAATCTTTTCTTCGTGTATCAAGGTCAAGGAAATATCATCGAGCCCCTCTAGAAGACATTTCCTTCTATATGGATCAATATTGAATTTATAAGAAAAACCTTTGTTATCGCTAATGGCCATAAGCTCAAGATCTATTACTAATTTATAGTCTTCAAACTCAATCGTAGATTTAAAAAGATAGTCTAGCTTATCTTCACTAAGAATTATTGGCAAAATACAATTTTTAAAGCAATTATTGTAAAGTATGTCTGCAAATGATGTTGAGATTATAACTTTAAATCCATAGTCTCTCAGAGCCCATGGAGCGTGCTCTCTAGAGCTACCGCAACCAAAGTTTTCTTGTGAAAGCAAGATTTCAGAATCTCTAAATCTTGAATCATTTAATACAAAATTCTCATTTTCTGATCCGTCATCATTAAAACGCCAGTCAAAGAATAGAAATTGTCCGAACCCAGTCCGTTCAATTCTTTTTAAGAACTGTTTTGGAATTATTTGATCCGTATCCACATTGGATGAATCAAGTGGGGCAGGGCGGCTATTCACAGTTTTAAATTTTTCCATCGATTAATAGTCTCCCAAATCTATATCGTAAGATCTAATATCTATAAATCTTCCTTCTAAAGCTGCAGCAGCAGCCATTGTGGGGCTAACTAAGTGGGTCCTACCACCTTTTCCTTGTCTTCCTTCAAAATTTCTATTTGAAGTACTTGCTGCTCTTTCACCAGGGGATAATTTATCTGGGTTCATTGCTAGACACATGCTGCACCCTGATTCTCTCCATTCAAATCCCGCATCTTTAAAAATTTTATCTATACCAAGCTTCTCTGCTTGGTACTTAACTACTTGAGATCCAGGTACAACTATAGCTTTAACATTGGAGGAAACTTTATTACCATTGATAATTTTACTAGCAGCAATTAGGTCTTCTATTCTACCGTTAGTGCATGAACCAATAAATACAGTATCGATTTTGATATCTTCTATCGAAGTATCTGCTTTAAGCCCCATATAATTTAGTGCATCTTCAACTGATTTCCTTTTAACAGGGTCTTCAAAATTCTTCGGGTTTGGAACTTTACTGTCAACGCTAGATACCATGCCTGGACTAGTGCCCCAGCTAACCTGAGGTGCAATTTTAGCTGCGTCTAAGATAAGTGTTTTGTCAAAACTACAGCCTTTATCAGAAGCTAACTCTTTCCATTCCAGCATTAGGCTATCCACGTTGTCTAATGACTTAATTCTAGGCTTATCCTTCAAATAATTTAAAGTTATTTCATCTGGGCTTATCATTCCAGCTCTAGCCCCACCTTCTATCGACATATTGCAAATTGTCATTCTTTGTTCCATCGATAATGCTTTGATTGCATCGCCGGTATATTCAATTACATGACCAGTGGCACCAGCTGTCCCAATTTCTCCTATTATACTGAGAATAATATCCTTTGCGGTTACACCCTTTGGTCTAGCTCCATCTACCCTTACTTCAAAAGTTTTAGGCTTATTTTGCCACAAACATTGTGTTGATAGAACATGTTCAACCTCACTTGTTCCAATACCGAATGCTAAAGCTCCAAAAGCTCCATGTGTAGATGTATGACTGTCACCGCAGACTATTGTGCTTCCTGGCCTTGTTAAACCTTGTTCGGGCCCTATGACATGCACTATCCCCTGATATGGACTAGCTAGGTCAAAAAGCTCAACACCAAATTCCTTACAATTGTTTTCGAGAGTTTTAATTTGTTGGGCGGAAATAGGATCTTTGATATTGTTTCTATCGATAGTTGGGACATTGTGATCCATAGTAGCAAAAGTTTTATCCGTTCTTCTTACTTTTCTCGCAGCTTGTCTTAAGCCTTCAAATGCTTGAGGTGAAGTGACTTCATGAACCAGGTGCAAATCTATATATAGAAGAGTAGGCTTATTTTCTTCTTCATGGACAATGTGATTGTTCCATATTTTATCAAAAAGTGTTTCTGGTTTCATATGAAGATAATATAATACCTAATTAGATTGAACTATTAAAAGTCTTTAATTTTGAGAATCTTGCTTTGTCACCCAAGGTATCCTCAATACGAAGAAGTTGATTATATTTTGCTGTTCTATCAGTTCTAGAGCAAGAGCCAGTTTTTATTTGTCCAGAACTAGTAGCCACAGATATATCAGCAATAATTGAGTCCTCTGTTTCACCGGATCGGTGAGATATTATATAAGAAAAATCATTTTTCTTAGCTAACTCAATAGCCTGTAAAGTTTCTGATATTGAGCCAATTTGATTAATCTTAATCAGAATGCTGTTTGCAGCCTGCTCATCAATACCTTTTTGTAGTCGTGCATTGTTGGTTACAAATAAGTCATCACCAACAAGTTGAACTTTATCTCCTATCAGTTTGGTCAGCATTTTCCACCCATCCCAATCATCTTCATCTAGAGGGTCTTCAATTGAGATAATAGGGTATTTTTCAATTAATTCTTGATAATATCTTGAAATTTCATCAATGCCTAAATCTTTATTATCAATTCTATACTTTTGATTTTTGTATATTTCTGTAGCCGCTACATCCAATGCAAAAAAAATCTCTTTTCCTAATTTGTATCCCGCATTGGAGACTGCTTCGGATATAAAGCTCAAAGCTTCTTCGTTTGAGCGTAAATTTGGGGCAAAACCACCTTCATCACCAACAGCGGTTGAATGAGAATTCTTATTTAATAAATCTTTTAACTTATGGAAAATCTCTACCCCAGCTCTTAGAGACTCAGAGAAAGTCGGAAATCCTGCGGGTACAATCATAAATTCTTGAATATCAAGACCATTATTTGCATGAGCACCTCCATTTATAATATTCATTAAAGGTGACGGTAGCACGTACTCTCCATTAGTGTTTAAAAATTCGTATACTTCTTTATTGCTGTTCTTTGCTATGCATTTTAGGAATGTCATCGAACAAGCTAGTACGGCGTTAGCTCCTAGTTTTGATTTATTCTCGGTTCCGTCCAAATTGAACAGAAAGTGATCAAATTCTTGAAGGGATGCGAAATTTTTATCAACTATACTTTTTTGGATAACTACATTTATATTATTTACCGCTTGTTTTACACTTTTGCCATTAAATTCTTTAGGGTTCTTATCTCTAAGCTCTATTGCTTCATGCGATCCTGTAGATGCACCTGAGGGTACAGAGCCACGGCAAATTTCTCCTTGATCAAGGCGCATATCTACCTCCACGGTAGGGTTGCCACGTGAATCAAGTATTTGTCTACCTCTTAAATAAGTTATTTTAGCCATAGTTTTTGTATTTGAATTTTATATTAGTAGGATTTTTTTTCAATAAAAGATAGAAAAAAATTTGAATTCATCTTGTATTAAGATAATGTATTTTAAATTATGGACTCAAGAATTCCTAATTCTCTTAGATTCTTATCTATTGATGCAGTTGAAAAAGCTAACTCAGGTCACCCAGGCATGCCCATGGGCATGGCTGATGTAGCAACTATATTATTTCATGAGTTTTTAAAATTTGATGCATCTAGACCAAGTTGGCCAGATAGAGACAGATTTGTTTTATCTAATGGTCACGGCTCAATGTTACTTTATTCGTTACAGTATTTACTTGGATTTCCAGATCCGTCTTTGAATCAAATAAAGAACTTTAGAAAGCTGGGGTCTAAAGCTCCTGGTCACCCAGAATATAGACATACAGCTGGAGTCGAAACTACTACAGGTCCTCTTGCTCAGGGGCTTGGTAATGCTGTAGGTATGGCTCTTGCAGAACGAATACAGAATAGTGAGTTTGGGGACGAGTTAGTTGATCATTATACTTATGCTTTTGTTGGAGATGGATGTTTAATGGAAGGCCTAAGCCATGAAGTCTTAAGTTTGGCTGGGCATCTCAAATTAAGCAAGTTAATAGTCTTTTTTGATGACAACAAGATATCAATTGATGGACCAACTAATCTTTCTACATCTGATGATATAAAAAGTAGGATGAATTCATATAATTGGAATTATATAAAAATAGATGGACATAATCATTCCAAGATACGGACAGCAATTGAAAAAGCTCAAAAATCTAAGAAGCCTACTATGATAGCCTGTGCTACCAAAATCGGCTATGGCTCTCCAAATAAAGAGGGTTCTGAAAAGAGCCATGGTGCAGCCTTAGGTAAAGATGAGGTTGCTAAAACTAGAAAAAATCTTAAATGGAATTACAAACCCTTTGAAATTCCTAAGCCTGTTTTAAAAGTTTGGAGAAGAGCAGGCCTTAGGTCAAAAAAACTTAGACTCAAATGGGAGCTTAACCTTAAAAAAAGTATTTTAAAAAAAGATTTCACTAAAAGCCTTTCAGGGAGCTTTAGCCCATCTTTTCAAGAAAATTTGTATCAATCTTTTAGAAAAAATAATGATGCAATTAAAAAGATTTCTACTAGGAAAGCAAGTGAGAAGGTTTTGGAGGTACTTAAGAATAATATACCTCAATTAATAGGAGGCTCCGCAGATTTAACCCCATCTAATAATACGAAAGTTAAGTCTATGGTTGACATTTCTTATAAAAATTATTCAGGTGAATATATCAGATATGGTATTCGGGAACATGGAATGGCTTCTATAATGAACGGTTTATCTTTGCATAAAGGTATTATTCCTTATGGCGGAACCTTCTTGGTTTTTTCTGACTACTGTAGACCTTCTATCAGATTATCTGCAATGATGGGTTTGAAAGTTATATACGTTATGACTCATGATTCTATAGGCCTTGGTGAAGATGGACCAACTCATCAACCCGTAGAGCACTTAGCAAGCCTTAGAGCTATACCTAATCTTAATGTATATAGGCCTTGCGATATTAACGAAACTTTTCACGCATGGATTGATGCAATTAATTCAGATTCCCCATCCTTAATAGCCTTAAGTAGGCAAGATTTAAAGCTTTTAAATGCGCTACCCCATAAGATTGATAAGGAGCTATTAAGCACTGGAGCTCAAATTGTATTTAAAGCTCGGGGTAAAAGACAATTAACTTTTGTATCATCTGGTTCTGAAGTGGAGATAGCTCATGCCGCTGCACTTACTTTAGAAAAAAAGGGTATATCAACAACGGTTGTTTCAATTAATTGCCTTGAAAGATTTTTAGACCAACCCAAGAGAACTAGGAAGGAAATTCTAGGTGACTGTCCAATCTTATCTATAGAGGCAGGATTATCAATGGGTTGGAAAAACTTTTTTGATGATTTTTCACAAGTTGTATCCATTGAGACTTTTGGCGCAAGTGCACCTAAAGATGACTTGTACAACTATTTTAAAATCAATAAGAATGAAATAATCAAAAAGTCACTAAAGCTTCTTTCTTGATTAATTTCTTGACTTTAATTTAATACTAATATAAATTTCTCTACTTATCGGAGAGTTTAATGCCAGGTATATATGTTGGAAGTAATGAAAATTTAGAAAACGCCCTTAGAAGATTTAAAAGGCAGGTTGAAAAGGGTGGAATTCTATCAGATGCTCGCAAAAAAGAGTATTTTGAAAAGCCAAGTGAGACAAAAAAGAAAAAACTTTTCGCCGCCAAGAAAAGGATGAATAAAAAAGTTAGAAAGCCAAGATATTAAAGTAAGTAAATGTCACCTAATGAATTTAACCAAGACAAAGAAGACATCCTAAGTAAAACCTCAATTAAAGAATACATAGATAAAAATTGGTCAGAATCAAAAAAATCTGGAAGTGGCTATAAGGTCTTATGTCCTTTTCATGACGACAAGACTCCTTCTATGCATATAAGCGAAGATAAGGGCCTATTTCATTGTTTTGTATGTAAAGCAGGTGGAAACCTGATACAGTTTATAAAAGAATTTAAAAATCTGACTTATCCTGAGACTTTGGAAGAAATTTCAGAATTCTTTAATATTAAAATTCCGAAAAATAACTATAAGCCAACTGGTGAAATAGGGCTAGATAAGAAAATGTTTGATTTTAATAAGAAAATCTCACTCTTTTTTACTAGATGCTTGATGGATGATCAAGCCAACTATGAACCAACTAAATATTTAGAATCCAGAGGGTTTAGTAAGGATGATATAACTGAAAACTCTTTAGGTTTTGCACCTAATAGTTGGGATTCAATTACAAAGATGGTTCTGGGTAAGAAGGAGGTGCTAAGTATGGCGCTTTCATTGGGTCTAATAAATAAAAAAGATGGCAAAGAGGAGTTCTTTGATTTTTTTAGAAATAGAATTATCTTTCCAATAAAGAATAGACAAGGGAATATATTAGGCTTTGCGGGAAGAACTATTGGAGATGACAAGGCAAAATATATAAATTCTAAAGAGTCTGAAATTTTTTCGAAGCGTAAGGTTTTGTATGGTTTAGGAAATTTTAATAAACTTAATGGTAGAAAGCCTAAGTATATATTTATAGTAGAAGGTTACACCGATGTACTAATGATGAACCGTTTGGGGCTTTATAACGTTGTTGCGACTATGGGAACAGCCCTCACCTTGGAACATGCCAATGAGATTAAGAAAATCACAAGTAAAGTAATTCTTTGTTATGATTCAGATACTGCGGGGATAGATTCTTCTTTTAAAAACATTGATCCATTATTTCAATTTGGAATTGAAATCTTTAGTCTAAGGCTGGCGTCTGGACTAGATCCTTGTTCTTATTTAGAGAAATTTGGGATAGATAAGTTTATTGAATGTGCTAAGCAATCTAATTTGATAATAGATGAGTATGTTGAATATCTTAAGGATAAATTAATAGAGAAGGATTTAACAATTAATGAGGCGGTTGATAGCTTCGTAGGAAAGATAAGGTACGTGCAGGACTATATTCAAAGAGATGAGTTTATAAATAAATTTGCTTCTGCCTTTTCAATTTCTAAAAGAAAGATTGAAAGTATGATTGATAAAGAATCTGTGAATCCCCAATTATCTCCTCAAAAAGCTCACTCGAATCGTATACTTAGTCCGGAGGATATAATTTTAAAAGTTTTCATAGAGTTTGTTGATTCTCGAGATGTATCCTTAATGAGTAAATGCTCAGAGATTTTTACTAATTCATTTCACAAAGAGATTTTAAATGTTCTAAGTAAACATATTGATTCTGAGGCTTCCATAGTTATAGGAAATATTTCTGAAGATGCAACAAGCAGTATGCTGTCAGATTTAGTTTTTACCCCTTTTGATATACCCAAAGAAGTGCCATTAAGAAAAAAATTAATTTTGGATTGCATAAAGAGAATAGATTTAGATTTAATTAAGGATTCAAAACGATTAATAAATCTAAGACTTAGTAAAAAGTCGAATATGACAGAATTAGAAGAAAAAGACCTGTTGAATCAATTAAAGAATCTAATTGAGAAAGAAAAGGCATTACTTTAAATGCAAATTAACGATTAATTTTTTTAGTAAGTTTTAATAAAATTGGTTAAAATATAAGCGGGTGCATATGTTTAGCAAGAGTACATTACCTATAGCTATAAATTTCCTTCCTCACTTTGTAAACAAAATTCTGCCCAAGATTAAACTAGATAAAAAAGTCAAAAAAGAATTCCAGCTTTCTATTCCAGTCAAAAAAATTGAAGCAACTGATGATCCTGTTAAGAGTTATCTGAACACTATAGCTTTCCACTCTCTCCTTAAGAAATCAGAGGAGGTTGATGTCGCATCAAAGTTGAGTATTGCTAAAAATTATATTTGTAGTTCAATAGTCTCTGATTTAAGTTTGTTGAGATATTTGGGTGAAAATTATCTTTCTCAGTCTGAGCCTGATGATTCCTTTGATTATGAAGTTGAGGACGACTCATATCTATCACAGAAAAATGAAAGTCTAAATAGAAGAGTCACAAACGTCTTTGAAGTTATTAGCAATGCTTTAGCTAAAAAGAAATTACCTGCCAAGGAAAAGGAAAATTTAAAAGAAGAGCTATTAAAAATTGAATTTTCTACCGATTTTCTTCGTTCTTTTGTTACATTTATTAAAAAGAATAAATATAGCAAAGGTTTTATCACTGATATTAAGAAAGCTAAATTTAACTATGTTGTATCTAAGAAGAAGCTTGTCGAGTCCAACTTAAGGTTGGTTGTAAGTATCGCTAGGCGTTATACCAACAAAGGATTACCCTTTCTGGATCTTATTCAGGAGGGCAATATTGGCTTGATTAGAGCTGTAGAGAAGTTTGAGTATGAAAGAGGATATAAATTCTCAACTTATGCGACATGGTGGATTAGGCAAGCAATTACTAGATCTTTGGCAGACCAAGCAAGGATAATAAGAATACCTGTTCACATGACTGAGCAAATTAATCGACTAGCTTCAGCATCCAGGGTATTGGTTCAGAGGCTAGGAAGAGAACCAACTTCTTCTGAACTAGCAGTAGAATCAAACTATGAAATTAATAAAGTAGAAAAAATTCTTAGGGTAACAAAAGACCCGATAGCTCTAGACTCACCAATTAATGATGAAGAGTCCTCTCAAACTTTGCTTGATACTGTTGGAGATGACAAGACACCTTCTCAGTATGATTCATTTAAAAGTAATGAATTGAAAGACATGATTAATGACTCCCTACATAAGGTTCTAAATGAGAGAGAAAAAGAGGTTATAAAGAAAAGGTTCGGTATAGATGAAGATCAAGCCTTCACCTTAGAAGAAATAGGAAAAGAGTTCAATGTTACCCGTGAGAGGATAAGGCAAATTGAATTAAAAGCTTTGAAAAAGCTTAAAAAACTTCGTAAATTACCTGTTCTTAGCTATTTAGATTAAAAATTTAAGTTTGATATTGACATAAATATTTTTTTGTATAAGATTTTAGGTTCTAGGTGGCCACACTGGAGGGGGTACACCCGGTTCCATTCCGAACCCGGAAGTTAAGTCCTCAGAGGCCGATGATACTGAGACCCGTTGGTTTTGGGAAAGTAGGTAGCTGCCTAGTTAATTTCTTATGTCTGACAAATTTAAAATAGCTATATTCTCATCCGGTAATGGTTCCAACTTTGAAGCTATAGTTAAAGCTAATATTCCCAACATAGAAGTCTCTTTCCTTTTTTGTAATATGCCTGACGCATATGTCTTAGAAAGAGCAAAAAATCTGTCAATAGAGTCAATATACTTATCTCACAAAGATTATGATTCTAGAAAAGCATTTGAAACAGAGATAATCTCAAGAATAGAAAAGTATGATGTCCAATTAATTGTATTAGCAGGATTTAAAAGAATCCTTTCCCCTTTCTTCACTTCTCATTACGAGAAAAAGGTTATAAATCTCCACCCTTCATTGTTGCCTTCATTTACAGGATTACATGCTCCTAGGCAAGCTGTTGACTATGGTGCAAAATATAGTGGATGTACTGTTCATTACGTTGATGAAGGGATTGATACTGGTCCAATTATAACTCAAGGAGTAGTTGAGATTGATGATGTTGATACCGAGGAATCTTTGATTCAAAAAATACATCAGAAAGAACATGAAATATTGCCAAAAGCGATACAACTTATCTCAGAAGACAAATGCTTAATTAAAGGAAGAAGAGTCTTAATTAAAACTTAAATATTTTTTCCTATAGCTTCTGCTATTATCCTAGCTTTATTGACCATTGCTAAGAATTTTTTTGGTTTCAGTGATTGTCCCCCATCACTTAATGCTATTTCTGGTTGATTGTGAACCTCTACAGCAAGTCCATCTGCACCAGCGGCTATAGCAGCGTATGCTATTGGGGATACATATTGCCAATATCCTGTTCCGTGAGCAGGATCAGCAATAACTGGTAAATGTGTTTTCTCTTTTAAGACTGGAATCGCATTGATATCAAAGGTGTTCCTTGTTGCAGTCTCAAAAGTTCTTATTCCTCTTTCGCAAAGAGCTACACTCATATTACCTTCAGCAAGAAGATATTCAGCACAAAGGAGGAACTCATTAATGGTTGTAGACATTCCTCTTTTGAGCAACACAGGTTTTTTTGTCTTGCCAACAGCTTTCAATAGTGCATAATTTTGGCAATTTCTAGCACCTATTTGAATCATGTCTGTATATTTGCAAACTAAATCTAAATCTTTCACATCAAGTACTTCGGTCACAATTGGCAAGTTGGATTCATTACCGGCTTTTCTAAGAAGCTTTAAACCTTCTTCGCCCATACCTTGGAAAGTATAAGGAGAAGTTCTAGGCTTAAAAGCTCCCCCCCTTAAAATAGTCGCTCCACTTTCCTTAACAGATTTTGCAATAGTAATTATTTGTTCTTCCGATTCAATAGAGCAGGGGCCTGCTATAAGTGTTAGGTTTGAACCACCAACAGTCGAACTTCCAACCTTGAAAGATGAATCTTCATTTTTAAATTCTCTACTTCCTAATTTGTGGGGCTGCATTATAGGTACTACAGCTTCAACTCCAGGTAGCTGCCCTAATAGGTTCATATGTTGTTGTTTTTCTTTTTGATCACCCACAGCTCCAATTATTGTTTTGGATTTACCTTTTACTACTTCTGCTGTGTAACCATAATGTTTTACAGCCTCAATAATCTTATTTAACTCTTCTTCTGTCGATGAACTTTTTAAAACAACTATCATAAGAACCTCCAATGCTATATAGTATTTTATGGAAAAAAGAATCTTTATCAAATTAAAAAAGGAAAATTATGATAATTAACTTGATAAGAAAATCTATATCTATATCAAAATGGGTTGTAATTGCTCTATTAACAATGGTTTTCGGCCTACTAACTATTATTATCTCAATATTTTCTCCAAAAATAGCTTGTTTAACAACAGTTAAACTTTGGGGAAAACTAATTTTATTCTTTTGTAACATTAAACTTAATGTCGAAGGATTAGAGAATCTAAGCGATAAGCCTCTAATTATAATGTATAACCACAAAAGCTTTTTTGATATATTCTGCTTTAGCTCTTTTATGCCATATGATTGGAGAGCTATGATGAAGAAAGAGTTGCTTAGTTTTCCAGTTTTTGGTCAAGCAGTAAAAATTATGGGTCATTATTTTGTAGCAAGAGATGGGTCTTTCGAAGACAGAAGAGAAGTTGTCAAAATGTTAAAGAAAATTAAAAAAGGAAAAATTGTTTTTATAGCTCCAGAGGGAACCAGAAATCCGAATCCTGGCCTACTAGAGTTTAAAATGGGGGGTTTTTTTATAGCAAGAAAAACTGATACAAATATTGTGCCAATGATTATTGAAGGTGCAGGCAATATTCTCGACAAGGGCTCTTTGAATATAAAATCAGGAAAAATAAATATTAAATTTTTGAAAGAGATTCAGGTTTCACAGTTTAATTCAGACAAGGATGGAATAGAAAATTTAAGAGTAAGTACTTATAAAGTTTTTACAGAAAATTTATAAGCTATTTTTTTAAAAGTTTCATAGAGTAGATTTTTTTTTCATTTCTTATATAGAGTTCTTGAAATTTAGTCAATGGAACCAAGTTGTCAATGAAGCCAAGTGACTCATCTTCAATAAGACTAGTATTCTTAACATTAGATTTAATATATCTATAATATTCTTTATCGTCGGTTTTTATATATAAATTACCTCTCCTTTTCAACTTTTTGTAAATGATATTTAAAAAATTTGAATTTACTAATCTATTTTTATGATGCTTTTCTTTTGGCCAAGGATCTGGATTATTTACAAACACCTTATTTAAAGATTCATTTGGGATAATTTTATTCATGAAGATTGTAGCATCACATATCGAGAATCCTAAATTATACAAGTTCCATAGTTTGGCTCTTTTTAGACATTTCATTATTCTTCCATATTTAATTTCTAAACCTATAAATTTTTTTTTAGGATATCGAGACGCAAGCTCTGTGATGAATTCTCCCTCACCACAACCAATATCTAAGATGACATTTTTTCCTTTTAAAGATTCTAAGAAGCTAATTGATGAGTAATCTATTAGATGTTCTGTAAAGTTCTTAATTTTTAATTTCATTTATAACTTTGTTCATTGCTTTCTCTATAATCTTGTCATTAATTTCAATGGAATGCTTACCCATAGACTTATGAATGGTTCCAATTCTTTCTGGAATAGAAAAAGTAATCTTTTTTGAGCTATTTTTCTTATCAAGTCTCATAAATGATAATAGTTTTTTATTGGAAGACTTACTTATTTTTAAATTTAACAGATTAAATCTTTGTAGCATGCTCTTAATTCTTTCATAATCTTTATATGATAATTGATTAATTTCTTGGGATATTTTTGCCTCTATAAGCATACCTAACCCTATGCAATCACCATGAGATTTTTTATAATTAAATAGTTTTTCAAAAGCGTGACCTACAGTATGTCCGAAATTAAGAATCATTCTTTTGTCACCTTCTTTAAAGTCCTCTTTTATTGTTCTTATTTTTATTTCCATGCAAGTTTTTATTATTCTTTCAATTATAGATTTCTTATTCGACAAAAGACTTGTATTGATAGATTCTAGAGTTTTAAATAATTTTTCATTATCAATAATAGAGTATTTAATAATTTCAGCCATACCTTGCCTTATCTCTTTGTTTGATAGAGAAGATAAGAAATTTAAATCAACTAATATTTCCTTTGGATTATAAAAAGTCCCTATCAAGTTTTTGCCAAACCTATTATCTATAGCAGTCTTCCCTCCTATTGAGCTATCAACAATTGCTACAAGAGATGTTGGTATATGAACGAGGTCAATTCCTCTCATGAAAGTCGAAGCAGTGAACCCAACTAGATCACCAATGACTCCCCCACCAACTGCTACTATAAGACTTTTTCTATTAAAGTTATTTTCTAGCAACTTTTCTTCAATTTCGTTCTTAATTTTAATAGATTTGCTTTTTTCCCCGGGCTTTACTAAAATATTTAAAATTTTTTTTCCCTTCAAAGATTTACTGTAAATGCTCCAAATATTCGTATCAGTCACAACAGCGATTTTGTTATAGTTTTTACTTAGGGAGCCGATAGATTCTTTTATTCTACTAGTAAATAGTATTTCATAAGAGCTTCTAGTATCTTTATGCTGAACCTTCATTGAATCAATAACTTATTAAAGATGTGATATCATTACACTTTAATTTCTCTCTCCCCTTAAGACTATTTAATTCAATTACAAATGAGATAGAGCTTATATCGCACTGGAAATTTTGAATTAGTTCTTCTATAGCTTCAATTGTTCCTCCAGTCGCTAGTAAGTCATCAATGATAGAAACCTTGTCTCCTGGCTTAATTGAATCGGTATGGATTTGAAAAGTATCAGTTCCGTATTCGAGTTGGTAGTCAATATCAAAAGTTTTATAAGGGAGTTTCCCTTTCTTTCTAACGAGCACAAGATTTTTATTTAGATTGTAGCAAACAGCAGAGGCAAAAATGAATCCCCTAGATTCAGGAGCTACAATACAAGTTACATCCTTAGGTATATTCTTGGAGATTTCATTGACTACATAAGTGAAAGCTTTGTAGTCGCCCAATAGCGGCGTAATATCTTTATAAAGTATTCCGTCTTTTGGAAAGTCAGGAACGTCTCTGATAAATTTTTTTATGTCCATTTTATAATTAAATATATAATTAAAATTAGTATTAAGCTAATAGATATATAAAAAACTTTTTTACTTTTTAACATCTCATCAAATTGATTTTCAAACATTTTGGCCAAATATCCAACCATAGCAAACCTTAGGCCTCTACCAATAATTGAACCTAATAGAAAAGGTAAGAAATCAACTTTTAGGACCCCTGCAGTTATACAGAAAAGTTTGAAGGGCAAAGGGGTGAATCCTGATGTTATCATTAGTAGGAAGGTGCCACTGTTAAACTTGTTTCTTATGGTTTCTATCTTGTCTAAGTTATTTGAAATTATTGCTAAGTCGTTTTTTATACCGAAATTTACTATTTCTTCTCCTAAATAGTATCCAATACAACCTCCTACCACCGAACAAACAAGACAGATTAGTACAATTTTTATTATACGCTTGTACGATTGCTTGATACATAATAGGCCTAAGAAAGGATCGGGAGGAATTATAAAAAAGACTGCTTCGGTAAATGAAACAATCGACATTATAGTCGAACCTCGAGGTCCCTGACATAATTTGAGAATATATTGATACAATTTATCTATCATATTTTTAACTTTAAACTTTTAATATCTGTGTAGTCGGTTAATAAAGGGGTAATTGAAATAAATTGATTTCTGATTGCATGAATATCACTCCCAGATTTAGCATTATAAGTTAGATCACTTCCACCTATCCAATAATACTGATTACCTCTAGGATCCTTCTTTGGTATTATTTTTTGTCCATATGCCCTTGATCCTTGCTTGGTCATCTTAGTACCTTTAATTTGATTAAGATTAATATTTGGATAATTAATATTGAGAAAGAAAGATTTAAGCTTGAGAGCGTATATTTTTTTTAATATTTTTTCAAAAGCGAGACTACAGTCTGCATATTTTGGATTTTTTTTGTTTGCAATTGAAATTGCTATTGAGTTGACTCCATGTAAAAAACCCTCCCTTGCAGCTGCAACTGTTCCAGAGTAATTTATATCATCGCCGATATTAGCCCCATCATTAATACCGGAAATAACTAAATCAAAAGGAGTCTTTCCAATTTTCGAATTAATTGCGAAATTAACGCAATCTGCTGGTAAGCCTAAAAGTGCAAATTTATTTTTCTCAACTTCCCTAACTCTTAGTGGGGTATTCAAACTTATTGAATGGCTTTTTGTACTTTGATTATTCTCAGGTGCCACTATCGTGGTATCACCAAAATTTGAAAGAACAGAATATAGACTTTTCAGACCCTCAGCATTTATTCCATCGTCATTAGTTAGAAGGATTTTCATTTATACATCTTAACCAATTTTAATTCAATATGCTCAATTTTATAAAGATTTTTTTAAACATTAGTTGTTAAAAGATTCTTCAGCCTATCTCTTATCTCTTTAATTTTATCAATTGTTTTAATTTGTGTATTAATTTTATTATGCAGTTTTAGATTGATGGTTTCCCTCCTGCCTAAAATATCTAGATTTTTTAAGTATTTATCAATTGTAATAATTATTTCAATTGAATCTTCGTGGTATAGCTTATGAGTCGAACCAGGAGTCTCTCTGAGTTGTGAATTCAATTCCTTATATTTCTTTGTCCAGTATCTGATTTTGGTATTAGGGATACCTGTTAGTTCTTCAAGCTCACTTATTTTAAATAAAGTTTTTGTGTCGCTCATCTTTATATACTCTATCTCAGAAAATAAAATAATAAACTTTCAATGTTAATCTTGTTTAATTTTGAAGCTTTTCCTATGGAAAGGACAAGGTCCATATTTTTTTAACAATGCTATGTGCTCCTTAGTCCCATATCCCTTATTGCTCTCAAGCTTGTAGTAAGGGTAGATACTGGAAATCTTTTTTAAAATAAAATCCCTAGTGAATTTTGCAATAATGGATGCAGCAGCTATAGACTTGCAGATTGTGTCCCCCTTAGTAATACATATTTCGTTCAAATCAGTTCCGATGCCATGGTTACCATCAATTAATACTATCTTTGGTTGAATTTTTAAATTTTTGACTGCTCTTCTCATCGCAAGTCTAGTCGCATTCAGTATATTTAATTTATCAATTTCCAGATTGTTTGACCAACCTAATGCGAACATAGAATTATTAGTTAGCAATTCTGTGAACTTCAATGCTCTTTTGTTTTCTGATAATATTTTTGAATCATCCAGCTCAATTTTATTAATAACTGAATCAATTTGAAAAGCACACGCAACCACAGGACCTATTAATGAGCCTCTACCAACTTCATCAATTCCAACAGCCGACTTGTCGCAACGGTACAGCCTAGATTCAATTTCAGCTAAATCTTTCATTTACCAGTTTCTGTTTTGATTAAATTAAGACTTTCTAGTTCGTTAGACAGAGTTAGTGATTTTTCTTCACTGAGACATGTCAATGGTAGTCTCAATGAATTTTCACATAAACCTAATTTGCTCATTGCATATTTTATTGGAATAGGATTAGTATCTATAAAAAGTAGCTTATTAAGCTCTGATAATTGAGAATCAATCGCCTTTGCACTTGAGAGGTTACCATCATTGTAAGCATTAAACAAAGAGGAGCACTCCTTAGGCAAAAGGTTTGAAGTAACCGATATAAAACCTTGACCACCCTCTTGAAGTATAGGTAAATTTAATGAATCCTCGCCAGAAAGTATAATAAAATCTTCAGAGCAGGACATCTTTATCTTTTTAACTACTTCAATATCACCAGACGCCTCTTTAATCCCAATAATATTATTGTTTTCTTTTTCAAGTCTGACAATAGTTTCTATTGATAATTTAACAACTGATCTTCCCGGTATATTGTAAAGAATTACTGGCAGTGATGTATTTCTAGCAATTTCTGAGAAATGACTAAATAGCCCAATTTGATTTGGCTTATTATAATAGGGAACTACTTGAAGTGTTGCATTTGCGCCTGCTTTTTCGGCACTTTCGGTCATTTTTAGTGCCTCATGTGTGGAATTAGAGCCTGTTCCTGCAATTACAGGAATCTTATTCTTAGCCACATCAATCGCAATTTTAATAACTTCTTGATGCTCTTCATGGCTAAGAGTCGGAGATTCCCCTGTTGTTCCGCAGGGAACTATTCCATGTACTCCATTTTCAATTTGTCTTAATATTAGATTTTCTAATCTTAGCTCATCTAGATTCCCCTTAGAATCTAGTGGTGTCACTAAAGCAGTTATACATCCTGTAATATTAGCCATTTAATAAATATAGTACAACAAAATCAGTTTTTCTGTAAACATTCTGCAATTTGCACAGCATTTAAAGCAGCACCTTTTCTTATTTGGTCACCTACCACCCATAATGATAGTCCAAATTTGACAGAGTAATCTTTTCTCAGCCTACCAATTAGGCAATGGTCTTTATTTGAAGAATCGAGGGGTGTAGGATATTCCATTGAGTCTGTAATATTTATATTCTTTAATCCTGGGAAATTACTTAATGCTTTTTTCGCACTGGATAAAGTAACATTTTTATTAAATTCAATATTCAGACTTATACTGTGCGACCTTAAAATAGGGACCCTTACAGTGGTTGCTGTTATAAAGATTTTATTATTGGAAAGAATTTTTCTTGACTCATTATGAAGCTTCATTTCTTCTTGAGAGTATAAGTTGTTAGTTATGTCACCAATCTTAGGAATGGCGTTAAAAGCTATATTTCTTTCAAACACAGTACCCTTAGGCCTCCTGCTTCCTGATAGAAAACTTTTTGAATCTGAAATAAGCTCTGACATTCCCATGTTCCCAGCACCTGAGACGGATTGAAAACTTGTAGCTACAATTCTATTTATAGAAGCCAAATCATATAAAGGCTTTATTGCCATTAAGGAGATAATTGTAGTACAGTTTGGATTTGCAATTATTTTAGATTTATATTTATTTAAATCTTCTTTATTGATTTCAGGTACAACTAAAGCAGTGTTTTTATCCATTCTAAATGCTGAGCTATTATCAATTACGTAGCAACCATTCGATGTGGCAATAGGGGCATATTTTTTACTAATATCTGAACCCGCTGAAAAGAAAACAATATCAAAATTTTTCAATGAAGATTTTTTTAATTGCCTAATTTTAATAGACTTACTTTTGTATAGAATTGATTTGCCAGCTGATCTTTTTGAGCCAAAGAGATCTATACTAGATAACTTAAATTTTCTTTCTTCAAGTATCTTGATAATTTCTAAACCCACCGCACCGCTTGCACCTACTATTGCAATTCTCATTGTTCAATCTCACTTATTTTTTTAATATTCGATAATTCTGCATGGTCAACTTGAGTATTAATAAATGTTGAAAGTATTTTTTTAATCTCATTGCTTTTTACATTCATTGTACTTATTCCTATTACGTTTGCATCATTCCATTTTCTGGCACCCTCAGCTACAGATTTAGTATTACAAAGAGCAGCTCGAATACCCTTAAACTTGTTGGCAACTATAGTAACACCTGTCCCAGTGTAACAAAAAAGTATCCCATAATCAGATTTTCTCTTCTGAACATCTTGGGATACCCTACTTGCTATCTCAACCCAACTAAGACTATCTTTGGCTAGAGTACCATATTCGTAATATGGATAATTGTTTTCAGTTAGAAATTCTTTAGCAGTACTTACACATTTTGAATTATTATCAGCACCAATTGAAAAGCGAATTTTTTTAGACATTACTTTTTTTTACCCTTCTTTTATTTTATATTACTTTAAAAATTATCTAATAGGAATTTTAGATGGCTGATATAAATTATAAAATAAAAAAAGTGCTCAGAGCAGCATGTTTAGAAGCAGGAGGAATACTCTTGCAGAACTATGGAGTTAAAAAGAGAGTTAAGTCTAAAGGTCATAATGATTGGGTTACCAGTCAAGATATAGTAATTGAGCAAGCAATTATTAAAATAATAAAAAAGACTTTCCCTTATGCTTCATTCATTGGGGAGGAGACAGGCGAATCAAGTATTAACTCTGATATGCTTTGGATAATTGATCCTATTGATGGAACGAATAATTATATTCATGATTACCCTTTTTTTTGCACATCTATCGGAGTTATGATTAAAAATAGATTGGAGCATGGTGCCATTTATGATTGCCTGAGGGATGAATTTTTTTATGCAGGTAGAAAAAATGGTTCTTATTTGAATGGAAAAAAAATTGGCGTTAGCAATACAAGGAACTTGTCTGACTCATTATTGTGTACAGGCTTCATAACCTCTAATAAATCGTATGCAAAGAAAAATATTGCTAATTTTAAAAGATTAGTTTTCAAGGCAAGGTCAATTCGTAGAGATGGCTCAGCGGCGCTTGATCTCGCCTATGTCGCATGTGGAAGATTGGATGGGTTTTGGGAACTTGGACTTAATAGCTGGGATACTTCTGCAGGGGTGCTCTTGGTTGAAGAAGCTGGTGGCAAGGTGGTGAACTCCTTGGGTAGGAAGTTCGATATTTTGAAAAATAAAAGTTTGATATCGGGTAACAAGATTATCGTTAAAAAACTTCTTACAGAAATACAAGCTGATAAGGTATAAAAGTTTTAAATATATTTCCCTATTATAGATTTTTTGCTTTTCATAATATCCTTTGGTGTTCCGCTAGCTAGAATCTTTCCACCTTTTATACCCCCACCAGGACCGATGTCTATAATATAGTCGGCAATTTTAATTAAATCTAAATTATGCTCTATTATAAGAACAGTATTTCCTTTCTCAACTAGTAATTCAAAAGTCTTGACAAGATTTTTTAAATCATCGACATGAAGGCCAATTGATGGCTCATCTAAAATATAAAGGACATTATTAGATGCTTTAGCGAGTAATGATTTTGCAATCTTGATTCTTTGTGATTCACCACCAGATAATGTATTCGTTGGTTGACCTAAGGTAAGATAGCCTAAACCCACAGAAGCTAAAATCTGGAGTTTTTTTATTAACTTTCTATCACTTTCAAAGAAAATTATTGCTTCGTCAATTGTCATTCCGAGTATTTGATTAATATTTTTATTATTCATTTTCACTTCTAAAATGTTTTCCTTGAATCTTTTACCGTTACATGTATCACAAACTACTTCTAGATCTGAAAGGAATTGCATTTCAATTATTTTCTTACCATCTCCTTTACAATCATCACACCTTCCACCATCTGTATTGAAAGAAAAATCTCCAGGTTTTAATTTTTGGTTAATAGATTGTTTTGTTTTGGACATTTTAACCCTTATATCATCATAAATTTTCATATAACTTGCAGGATTAGACCTGGTACTTGTACCAACTGTGTCTTGATTTATCATAATAAGCTCACCTATTTTGGACAAGCCCGAAATTGATTGAACCTCGCCGGGGTCGTTGTATATTTGACCAAACTCCGTGCAGGCATTTCCATAAAAACAATCTTTGATAAGAGTACTTTTTCCAGAGCCTGAGACTCCTGTAATACACGTAATGCAAAACAATGGAAATTCAAAATCAACATTTTTAATATTATTTTTTGTAGCTTTATTTATTTTTATTTTTTCTGTTGATATTTTTTTTTTCGTATTTTTATTTATTTGAAGCTTTTTATTTAGATACTTAGATGTTATAGAATTAGAATTATTTTTAAGCGATTTATAGTCACCACAATGAACTATATCGCCACCAAATTTTCCTGATTTTGGTCCAAGTTCAATTACCCAGTCTGCTTTAGATATTATTCCTAAATCATGTTCAATTAAAATAACAGTGTTATCTAGGTCTCTTAAATTAACTATTGTTTTATAAAGACTTTCAATATCTTTAACATGAAGACCTATTGATGGTTCATCTAGAACATAAAGTGTATCTGTGAGCTCAGATCCAAGTTGTTGAGAGAGATTTACACGTTGTACTTCTCCACCAGAAAGAGTTTTACCTAGTCTATTTAATGTTAGATATTCTAGGCCAACTTCTATCAAGAATTTTAGTCTCGTTTGGCATTGCTTCAAGGGCTCGTTAATAAGCTCCCTTAAAGACCTATTCAATTTTAATTGATTAAAGAAAGCCTGAAGTTCTTCAATGCTTAAGTCACAAAGCTCGTTGATAGTAAGCCCGTCTATTTGAACTTTGGATGCAAGTTTGTTAATTCTAGACCCTGAACATTCGGAGCAAATTTTTGGTGATCTATATTTGCTTAATAAAACTCTAACGTGCATTTTATAAGATTTCCTCTCAAGTCTTTTAAAAAGGCCAATTATTCCCTTATATTTAGAGTCGCCAGTTAATATTAGTGATTGTTTTTTTTCTGAGATTTTATAGAAGGGGATAAACGTATCAATTTTATTTCTATTGCAAAATTCTATAAATCTTCTTTTTTCATATCCTAAAGAAGGCCTCTCCAGTAAAGTTAGGGCACCTTCGTCAATCGATAAGTTATTATTTTGAACAATCAATTTCATATCAGGTGTTAAGGTGTTACCAAAGCCTTTACATTCAGAGCACGCACCATTTGGGGTATTAAATGAAAAATTATTTGGTGTTGGTTTTTTGTACTCTTTTAGGCAATCTGGACAACAAAGTTCTTTTTTATAATTACATTCAAGTTTTATTGTCTTGTCGTAAATATTTATTTTACTAGAAAGAGAAAAGGAAAGTTCAAGAGATTCTATAATTCTTGAAAAATTTAATTCTTTTATACTTATGTTGTCAATCACAGGTTCAAAAAAATCTAAGTCCAAGTTTTCATTAGTAATCTCTTTAATTTTATTTTCTGAAATAACCTCGTAAATTCCCATTTTCCTTAAATCTTTTGCTCGAAGATTTTTACTATTTTCTATTGCTATAAATACTTCTTTATCTCTATAATTTTTTAGTAAATTTTTATAGATATTTTCTGTATCCATGGTTGAACATTTTTTTTCGCATTCTGTACAATAGATATGGCCGATACGACTGAATATGACCCTCATATAGTCGTATACCTCTGTCAGTGTTCCGACTGTAGACCTAGAGTTTTTTATAGTATTTCTACTTTCGATACATATCGAAGGAGGAACACCATCTAAAGAGATAACCTCTGGTTTTTCTATTTTTTCAAGGAATTGTCTTGCATATGTTGATAATGATTCTAAATATCTTCGCCTACTTTCTGCATGTATAGTATCTATGGCTAGAGATGATTTTCCTGAACCTGACAAACCGGTAACCACACAAAGGCTATACCAAGGGATTTTGCAGCTAATTTTTTTTAGATTATTAGAAGAGGCTCCTTCTATAGAAATTAGCTTTTTCATATAAATATTATAGTAACTATTTTTTTAGATTCCTTGAAATTTTTTACATTTTAAGTAGTCTGAAGGTATCAATGAAACCATCCAATTTAATAGATAACGAAGTTTATTCTTTAATTAATAATGAAATTAAAAGGCAAGAATATGAGCTTCAGATGATTGCTTCTGAGAATTATGCTAGCGAAGCCGTAATGGAGGTTATGGGCTCAGTTCTAACTAATAAATATGCTGAAGGTTACCCTGGAAAGAGATATTATGGTGGTTGTCAATATGTTGATATTGCTGAAGACTTAGCTATCAATAGAGCAAAGAAGCTTTTTGGAGCTGAAGCAGTAAATGTTCAGCCTCATTCCGGCGCACAAGCAAACATGGCAGTTTTTCTGGGTTTTTTAGAGCCCGGCGATACGGTTCTAGGTATGAGTCTTGATCATGGCGGTCATTTGTCTCATGGTTCAAAAGTTAATTTTTCTGGAAGAATTTATAATTCAATTACTTATGGTGTTAACGAAAAAACTTTCCTTATAGATTATGATCAAATTGAAGAATTAGCTATTAAAAATAGACCTAAACTCATCATTGCTGGTTGGAGCTCTTATCCTAGAGACTTAGATTATAAAAGATTTAGAGAAATAGCAGATAAATCTGGGTCCTTGCTTTTGGCTGATATTGCTCATCCTTCAGGTTTAATAGCAGCTGGATTATATTCTAACCCAATCCCGTTTTGTGATTTTGTTACTACTACAACACATAAAACACTTAGAGGGCCACGAGGTGGGATGATTATGACCAAAGAAGAGCATCTTAAGATAATAAATAGTAGGGTTTTTCCAGGTACTCAAGGTGGGCCTTTGATGAATACCATTGCTGCAAAAGCTGTAGCATTTAATGAAGCTTTGAGCGAATCCTTTAAGGATTATCAAAAACAAGTTCTAGCAAATTCCAAACTTCTAGCAAAGATACTAATAGAGAAAGGATTTAATTGTATTACCGGGGGAACGGATACGCATTTGGTACTTCTTGATCTTAGAGGCTCTGGTGTCACAGGCAAGGAGGGTGAGTCTGCTTTGGCTGCTGCAGGAATAACTACAAATAAAAATGCAATACCTTTTGATCCGCTACCACCTTCAGTTGCTTCAGGCATTAGGATTGGAACCCCAGGAATTACTACGCGAGGCATGAAAGAAGCTGAGATTCAACATATTGGAGACTTAATATCGAAAGTTTTATTAAATTATAATGATCAGAGCTTATTAGAGTCATGTAAAAAAGAAGTTAACGACTTATGTAGGAAATTCCCTATCTATCCAAATTTATTATAGTCCTCTACTCAATTATCATTGTTTTTATGATAGAATCAGTTCATGAGCTATCAAGAAACTGGATGTTGTTCAATAGAAAATACTAAAGTCATAGATTCAAGGCAAGGGTCTGATTCGAAATCTATAAGAAGAAGAAGGGAATGTCTTACTTGCTCTAGACGTTTTACAACCTATGAAAGAGTTGAAGATTACGAGCTTTTAGTTTTAAAAAAAAATGGAACAGTTCAGGAATTTAATAAGACAAAAATTATAGATGGAATGTTTAGCGCTTGTCAGAAAAGAAATATTTCAATGGGCCAAATTGAAAACGTTGTTCAATTAATTGAAAAGGAATTGATAGAATCATCAAGAAGGGAGATAAGATCAAGCGAAATTGGGGATCTTGTAATTAAGCACTTATATGAAATTGATAAGGTTGCATATATTAGATTTGCTTCAGTATATAGGTCTTTTAATAATCTAGAAGAGTTCTCCTCCGAACTAGATACCTTGATAAAAAAGATTTAAATGATTATTGATTCACATGCTCACTTGTACAGTTATGATAATATTGATGAAGTAGTATCTGAGGCTAAAAATAACAAGGTCGATACGATTATAACTATTTCGACAGATCTTGAATCTTGCAAGATGAATATTGAAATATCAGAGAAGTATAATAATGTTTATTCTGCTGTTGGAATTCATCCCTGTGATGTTATAAATCATAAATTTTCTGATTTAACAAAACTAGAAGAGCTTGCTCACAACAGAGTTAATGTAGCTATTGGAGAGATAGGTCTTGATTTCTATCATTCGACTGAAAACAAAGAGCTTCAATATAAATTTTTTGATTTCCAAGTTGATATAGCACAAAGAATGAATTTGCCATTCGTTATACATGCAAGGGAATCATATAGTGAAGTTATAGATTATTTAAGCTCTAAGAAAATAAAGTCTGATTTTGTGGTACATTGCTTTACAGGCAATAAACATGAGGCAAAAAGACTTTTAGACTTAAATTCTTTCATATCATTCACCGGAATTATTACTTTTAAAAAATCCAATGAACTTAGAGAGGTTGCTGCATATATTCCTGAAAATAGGCTGATGATAGAAACTGATTCACCTTACTTGTCTCCACATCCTAAGAGAGGTAAGACTAATTATCCTAAGAATCTTATATATATCGCTGAATCTATTTGTAGTTTAAAGAAAGTTAATTATGAATCTTTTTGTAACACTTTAAGGGAAAATACAGTTAAGTTTTATAGACTATGAAAAAACCTAACATAGGTATAACAATTGGAGATTATAATGGTATTGGACCGGAAATTGTCTTAAAGTCTTTAAGAAATAAAACGATTCTAAATAGATGCAACATATTCCTAATTGCTGATAAAAAAGTCATTGAATCTATTAAAATACAAATTGATAAGAGAGTTAAGATTTATCCTGCAAAAAACAGAGTTACTTTAAATCTTGGTAAGCCAACAGTGCATTCTGGAAGGGCATCATTGGACTATATATATCGGGGTGTTGATTTGGTGAAAAACAATAAAATAGATTGTTTAGTTACTGCTCCAATTAGTAAGATAGCTATTTCACGTGCAGGATCAAAATTTAAAGGCCATACAGACTTACTTCAAAAAGCATTCAAAAGAAAAGACGTTGTCATGGCTTTTTTTTCTAAAGACTTCAATGTTTCGCTTGCATCTATTCATATACCAATAAGAGATGTTGCTAAATCTTTAACCAAGGAGCTGATAATAAAACAAGTAACTATAGTTAATAATTTTTTTAAGAAATTTATAAAAAAAAATAATCCAAGAATAGGAATTTGTGGATTAAATCCGCATGCATCTGAAGAAGGAAGTATTGGGAAAGAAGACCTATCTATAATTACACCTGCTGTTAATTCTTTACAAGATTCTAAAGTAAATATTAGTGGGCCATTCCCAGCCGACACTATTTTTGTCAAAAATATCAGAGAGCGTTTTGATATTATTCATGCTATATATCATGACCAAGGCCTGATACCATTTAAAATGCTAGCTTTTGATAAGGGTGTAAATGTTACTCTAAACCTTCCATTCGTCAGGACTTCACCTGACCATGGAACAGCCTATGATATTGCTGGAAAGAACAAGGCTTCCTCAACAAGTATGGAAGAGGCAATACTTTTGGCTATAAAAATCCATAATTCGTTGTGACTATAAAAATACTTTTCTTGGTTTCCCTGCAGACTCTTGCTCACCAATAATGCCTTCCCTTTCCATCATTTCAATTATGTTAGCTGCACGATTGTATCCTATTTTAAGCCTTCTTTGTATCATAGAGATAGACGCAAGTTTTGTTTGTTTAACTATGTCTAATGCCTCATTGTACAAAGCGTCTTTTTCATAGTTAATATTGGTCTGGGCTTCCTCCTCTTCCTCATAAGCTTTCGTAATATCTGAATTATAATCGGGAGGAGCTTGCCCCTTAAGGAATGCAGAGATATTATTTCTTTCTTTGTCAGAAATTATAGATCCCTGTATACGAATTAAATTATTAGGTGGTTGAAGTAGAAGCATGTCACCTTTCCCTAAAAGCTCCTCTGCCCCAGAGGCATCTAGGATAATTCTGGAATCAACTTTAGATGAAACAGCAAAAGATATTCTAGCTGGGAAATTTGCTTTAATAAGTCCAGCAACTACATCCGCCGATGGTCTCTGACTTGCAACAATCAGATGAATACCGGCTGCTCTTGCCATCTGGGATAATCGAGTTATGGATTCTTTTATTTCATTAGGTGCTACAAACATCAAGTCAGCTAGCTCATCAATTATAATAACTATAAACGGTAAACTCTCTGTTTCTGAGTCAATATTTTTATTATAAGAATCAATATCCCTAACACCTATATCGGACAAGAGTTTATATCTAGTTTCCATTTCCTTTACCGCCCATTTTAATGCAGCAGAGGCTTTCTTTGGGTTTGTTACCACAGGATGCAACAAGTGAGGGATATCCTCGTATCCTGATAATTCTAGCATTTTAGGGTCAATCATTATAAATCTAAGCTGTTTAGGTGTTGCCTTATATAGCATGCTCGTGATAATGCTATGAAGAAAAACACTTTTTCCTGATCCTGTAGTACCAGCTATCATAAGATGTGGAGCTGTTTTTAAGTCGGTAAAAAGAGGAATTCCAGAGATATCTTTACCTAAGGATAAATTTATTGGGCTGGGGCTTTTTGTGAACTGATCCTTCGAAAGAAGCTCTTTTAAATAAACTATTTCTCTTAGGTCGTTCGGGACTTCTATACCAATTACATCCTTGCCGGGTATTGGCGCTATTATTCTTATTCTAGTAGCTTTCAAAGCCATTGCTAAATCATCAGACAATGAGGCTATCTTGTTTATCTTAGTCCCTGCTTCTGGTCTATATTCATATAGAGTAATTACAGGGCCAGGCTTTATTTCTGTTATTTGACCGTTAATTCCAAAATTTGCTAATTTTTCTTCAATCTTTTTAGCTTTATCTAGCGCCTTTTGTTTATCATAGCTGACGGGTTGATCTTTTGGTTCATCAAGGAGACTTAGACTTGGTAGAGTAAAATTACTAAATTTTTTACTACCGCGGGTCTTTGGACTTTTTTCACTTATTTTTTCTTCCACATTAGATTCATATTTAACATCTATAATTGGTTCACTTTTTGGTATTTCTTCAATATTAATTTTTATATGATCATTTGGCTTCTCTTCAATATTGATTGATTTATTTTTTTTAATAAATAACTTTTTAAATAAATTTATAATTCCATTTGTAAACTTCAAGACTAATTCCTTATTTAATTGATGTATTGAAAAGGATAAAATAAATAAATAAAAAAGAGTTGTACCAAGCAGGCCGGTTATCTGTTTTACCAAAAGAGCTGTAATTTTACTAGGAAGATATCCAATAAACTTATAAGCGTCAAGAGAAAATATTTCTTTATATACCTTAAATAAACCACCGATAGTAAGTGTAATAAGTAAAATAAAAAAGATTTTCTTTGAAATCTCTTTATTCGCTTTCTTACCAAGAGACCTAGTAGATAGGATAAAAGTGAAGGTTGTGATGACTAATCCAGCCGCTCCAAAACAGTAATAAAATTTATCTGATATTAAGCTTCCAAAGTTGCCAATTAATGATTGTGCATTGGCAAAATCAAAAAGATTAAAGATAATTCCCAAAGACAAAACAAGAGAAACAAGTATTCCAAATAAAGCAGAGAAATATTTAAAGAAAACCTGAATTATATTTTGCAACTTTCCCTTTGATTTCAACATTTATACTCTTTTATGAAAATAGCGAAGAGGTAAAAATAAGTCAACCTTTAATTTTGGAATTAGGTGATTTAAGGGTTAAAATATTTTTTAATTCTATGTATAGCCTTATAAAACCTTTACTCTTTAAACTCGATCCTGAAAAAGCACATGATATCGGTGTCTTTCTTATAAAAAATGGTTTTCTTAATTTTTTTAAGTCCCCTATAGATAAGAAACTTAAAATTTCTGTTGCCAATATAGATTTTCCATCACCCTTAGGATTGGCAGCAGGTTTTGATAAAAATGCTGAAATGTTTAATGAGATTCACAAGATAGGCTTTGGATTTGTTGAAACCGGGACTGTAACTCCAAGGCCGCAAACTGGAAATTCTAAACCTAGAATGTTTCGCCTAAAAGAGGATTTAGCTCTAGTTAACAGGCTAGGCTTTAATAATGTTGGATTGGACAGTTTTATAACAAACATAGCAAATTATAAAATTAATAATTCTTTTCAAAAGATTGGAGCAAATATTGGACCCAATAAAGACTCAAAGAATAAAATTCAGGATTACATTGAAGGGTTGAGGCGAGTAGCTAATATTGTTGATTATATTACGGTCAATGTATCGTCTCCAAATACACCTAATTTAAGAGATTTTGAAAGTTCAAATATTTCAGAACTTTTAAAAGAGATTAGTATTAATAGGACTAATAGAACTCCAATTTTTATTAAAATCTCTCCTGATCTTGAAGATAAAAGGATTTCTTTTATTATTGAATCGGCAATTAAATACGGTTTAGATGGATTAATTATTAGTAATACTACAAAGGAGAGGAGCTTGGGGTTAAAATCAAACAATATAGTTAAGGATGGGGGTCTCTCAGGTAAGCCTATACTTAATCTATCAAATAAAAAATTATCTTTTGCTTATAGTGTTGCAAATAATTCGTTACCACTGATTGGTGTAGGTGGGATATCCTCAGGTGCTGATGCATATAAGAAAATAAAGCTTGGTGCTAGTTTGGTCCAACTTTATACTTCGTTAGTTTATCAGGGTCCTTCTCTAGTAAAAAATATTAATGATGACTTGTTGAATCTTATGAGACTAGATGGAGTTAAATCTATTCATGAAATAGTTGGAACAGCTAAATTAGGTTTTAAGTAAGTGTTTCTCCATTATCTATTTTAAAGCTTTCGCCATTAATAATATCTGATTCAATTAGTATAGTTAGAATGTTTAGAATCCTTTCTATACCGCTGGCTGATTCACAAGACTTGTTATAAAGTTCATTCGCATTATTTATGGGTTTGAGTATTTTTCCAGGAGCAATGGAATTAACCTGAATGTATGGCTTCAGTTCGAGTGACATAACCTTGGTAAGTGTCTCTAGTCCCCCTTTTGAAATACAGTAATGGCTATAGTCTTTCCATGTCTTAGCTACCCCAATTGAATCTGTCATATTTATTATTTTTCCATATCTTCTCTTTAGCATTCCAATTGATATAAGTTGAGACAAAATAAAAGGAGCTTTGAGGTTAATATTTATCATTCTGTCAAAATGATCCTCTGTTATTTTATGAAGCTTCCTTTCTTCAAAGATCGAAGCATTATTGATAAGAATATCAATCTTCCCAAATAAAGCTTCTGCTTCTAAGACGAACTTTTTTATATCTTTTGAATTAGAAAGGTCGAATTTAATAGACTTGGCAATAATTCTTTCTTTATTAACTTCTTCAATAATTTTAGAAGCCTGTTTATCTGAGTTATTAAAGTGAACAATAAATCTTAGATTTTTATTTGTTTTGCTTAAACCTAGAACTATTTCTTTTCCTATTCTTTTACCTGACCCTGTGACTAAAATAACTTTTTCTAAATTACTCATAATATCTGATATTG
>Ga0315331_10000163_pt1 | contig 41228 bp, 34 predicted proteins | sample M160m34915metaG_FD_203456 | JGI IMG/M metagenome (GOLD analysis project Ga0315331, IMG submission 203456) | Ammonia-oxidizing marine archaeal communities from Monterey Bay, California, United States - M1 60m 34915 | ecosystem: Environmental > Aquatic > Marine > Intertidal zone | place: USA...
GTGAACACTGGCGCTATATCCGCTACTCCGATGGTAGCGAGGAACTCTACGATCATCGTACAGACCCACACGAGTGGACCAACGTTGCAGCCCGCCCAGAACATCGTGCGGTGATTGCGGAGCATGTCAAGTGGTTGCCTGCTACCAACGTACCCGGAGCAACGGCCATGGAACAAAAGAAAAAACAGCAGACGAATTAATCAATCAGCTTGTCCTTTTCCAGAGAGTGCTTTTTATGAAGAACCAGTTAAACGCCACCGTGGCCCTTGTATCGGTTTTATTAGCTGCCGTGCTGGTGGTTTCGGCGAGCGGTGCCGAGTCGGGAAAAGGTGCCGAGTCGGCAAAACGGCCTAATATTATCGTGATCCTGGCGGATGACATGGGCTATTCCGATATCGGTTGCTACGGCGGTGAAATCAAGACACCGGCCCTGGATTCGCTGGCAGCAGGTGGCTTACGTTTTACCCAGTTCTACAACACGGCTCGCTGCTGTCCGACGAGGGCAAGCCTGATGACCGGTCTCTACCCTCACCAGGCGGGCGTGGGCTTGATGATGAATGACAGCAAGCTGGAGGGCTATCGAGGCCAGTTGAATCGCAAGTGCATGACCATGGCGGAGGTCCTGAAAGGAGCTGGGTATTCGACGTACATGTCGGGCAAGTGGCACCTGACACCGTACCTGGCCAACAACCTTGTCTCACCGCCCAAGGATAACTGGCCATTGCAGCGAGGATTCGATCGGTTTTATGGCACGATCCATGGTGCCGGCAGTTTCTTTGATCCGAATAGTTTGACGCGGAACAACACCTACATCACGCCGGAAAATGATAAGGAGTATCAACCGGAGACCTATTACTATACGGATGCGATTTCTGATAACGCAGTCAAGTACATTCGCGAGCACGATGCGCAACGGCCGTTTTTCATGTACGTTGCCTACACAGCTGCCCACTGGCCCATGCACGCTCTGCCGAAAGATATTGCCAAGTACGATGGCATGTACGATGCAGGATGGGATGCGATTCGGGAAGCGCGATACCAGAAGACCAGGTCGCTTGGCTTGATCCAGGAGAACTGCAAGCTCTCTCCTGCCGTTAATCAAGGCTGGGAGAATGAAACTGAGAAAGAGTGGCGTGTTCGCTGCATGGAAGTGTATGCGGCCATGGTGGATTCCATGGACCAGGGTATTGGTCGTATCACCGGTGAATTGAAACGCCGGGGACTATTTGATAGTACGCTCGTCTTTTACATGCAGGACAACGGCGGATGCGCTGAAAAATATGGATTACGCAGTAACAAGGCCAAGAATATTCAGCCACGAGCGGCCATGGGTAAGAATGAATTACAGACCTTGATGACCCCTCGCTTCACGCGGGATGGTCAACCTGTTTTGACAGGTCATGTGATGCCAGGGCCCGCCACCACCGCGATCGGTTACGATCAGCCGTGGGCCAATGTTTCCAACACCCCCTTCCGTGAATACAAGCACTGGGTGCATGAGGGAGGGATCTCCACGCCGCTGGTTGTCCACTGGCCAGATGGGATTGCGGCGACCAACGAGTTGCGCCGACAACCGGGTCACTTGATTGATATCATGGCAACCTGTGTTGATGTTGCCGGGGCCACGTATCCGAAAACCAAGAAGGGACAGGCGATCAGGCCGCTGGAGGGTCACAGCCTGGTTCCCGTTTTCGCGGGGAAGAAAATCGATCGTGAGCTGCTTTTCTGGGAGCATCATGGGAACTGTGCGATCCGGGTTGGTGACTGGAAGCTGGTTCGCAAGGGAACTCAACGCATGGAGAAAATCGAGAACTGGGAACTGTATGACCTGGCCCAGGACCGCAGTGAACTGAATAACCTGGCCTCGGAAAAACCGGCGCTTGTCAAGAAATTGGCCGCGCAGTGGGAAGCCTTTGCACTGCACGCCCACGTCAAGCCCTGGATCGGGTCGAAGAAAAAGACGCCGCCCAGGAAACCAGCAAAACCCAAGAAGTCGTGATTCGGACGTGGACCGGATACCTTTCTGAAGATTGTTCCAGGATATGCCATGACAGATCGTTTTCCTGTGACCCAAGAACAACTCGCTCGCTACCAGGAGGATGGTTTCCTGGTGATCGAGCAGCTGTTTGACCAGGAAGAGATGAACTTGCTGCGTGATATTGCACGCAGTGATCAGCAACTGGCAGCCGAGGCGAAGCGCCGCCGTGATGGTGGAACGGGCGAAGCGAAATTGACGGTGCGTAACGAACTGGATGAAAACATTTACAGCGCCTTCGTGCGGTCTCACCGCATCGTGGACCCCATGGAACAGTTCCTTGGTGGCGAGGTCTATCACTATCACCACAAGATGAACTTCAAGGAACCGGAGGTCGGAGGTGCCTGGGAATGGCACCAGGATTATGGTTATTGGTACAACAACGGGTGCCTCTATCCCCTGATGGCCAGTTGCATGGTTGCCGTGGATGCGGCGACTCGAGAGAACGGTTGCCTGCAGGTTCTGCGAGGCTCGCACTTGCTGGGGCGAATCAATCACGTTCCGATTGGTGACCAGACAGGTGCCGACCCGGAGCAGGTCCAGGTTGCCCTGGAGCGGTTAGAGCGGGTTTATTGTGAAATCGAACCCGGTTCCGCCATCTTCTTTCACTGCAACCTGTTACATGCCTCGGATCAAAACTGCAGTCCCGATCCTCGTTGGGCCCTGATTTGTTGTTACAACGCGGCCAGGAATGATCCCTACAAGGAATCACACCATCCACGCTACTCTTTCCTGGAGAAATGGCCGGAAAGGCGAATTCGGGAAATCGGAGCACAACAACGTGTTTCGCTGAAAGCCGATGAACCATAAGAAAAAGCGTGTATGCCGCGTGTCAAAGCACTAGAATGCAGGGACATCTCCGGTCTTTACAAGGAACCTTGTCATGACGAAATCGCTTGATTCACTACTGGCCGAACATCGTACCCTGACTCGACGCTATTTTCTTCGCTGTGGTAGTGCTGGGTTGGCTGCCCTGGGTTCGTTTCCCTTGCTGGGTGCTGACTTTCAACAGGATCCGCGCATGGCAAAAGCGATCGCGAATCTTGAAAGTTACATGACGGAGCTGGCAGGTTTCCGGGATGTCTCGCGAGGCAATCCGAAGCCTCATTCCCTGCCCCTGGAGAAACGTAAGGAAGTTGGGCTGACACGGGATACCTGGAAACTCGAAGTGATCGGGGATCCGGAAGCACCGCCTCGGCTAGGAAAATCGTTGACGGTCAAGGAAAAGACAGCGTTTGGGTTCCAGGATTTGATGAAGCTTGCTGAAACGCGAGCGGTTCGTTTTGCCAAGGTCATGACGTGTCTGAACATCGGTTGCCCCCTGGGGATGGGTATCTGGGAAGGAGTTCCGTTGCGTGATGTGATCTGGTTGACCCAGCCGCGGTCCGATCTGCGACGTGTTTTCTACTACGGATACCATAATGACGATCCGAAGCAGCGTTTTCAAAGTTCGTTGCCGATTGGCAGGATCCTGGAAGATCTCTATGACCTGCCTCCGGTGATTCTTTGCTACAAGCTGAATGGACAATGGTTGTCACCGCAGCGCGGTGCACCGGTTCGTATCGTGGTACCAGAAGCATATGGATTTAAGTGCATCAAGTGGTTGAGTCACATGGTGTTATCGAATCGTTTTAACGCCAATGATACGTACGGTACCCAGAACAACGACGTGGATAGTCCGCTGAAGACATTTTGTGCCACCCTTTCATTTCCGCCGGTCGTCAAGCCGAACCAGTCCATCCCGGTGACTGGTTGGGGACAGGTGGGAATTTCCGGATTAAAGAAAGTCCAGTACTGGATTCACGACGACAAGGATCCTTTGCCTGAGAACGATCGTTACTTTACCAAGGCACCATGGCGTGATGCGACGATCTTGCCACCTCCAAAATCCTGGGGTGGTGACCTGGCGGATAATAAGATTCCGGTACCAACCATGGGCTTTGATCCGGAAACCGGGCAGCCGAAGACCTGGCCATTACCACTGAGCAAGGTACACTGGGCCGCCCTGGTACCGGGTCTGCCGGCTGGTGAGTATACATTCCGTTGCCGAACGATCGATCAGAACGGGAATGCTCAGCCACTGCCACGACCGTTTAACAAGTCAGGTCGTGCCTCGATTGAACAGAAGAGCCTGATCGTGAAGGCCTGAATGGTCAGGGCGTGGTGGGGATCAGCGGTGTCGATCCCGGTCGTGTATTGGTGACGCACAGCAGCAGGCCCAGGGCCGTGCCTGCGGGGCCGATAGCGGCAGCCCAAAAGGGCACGACATTCCATGCTAACAGTGTCATGATTGACAATGTGGATGCCATGCTGGCGATGTAGATTGCGAGCCCAATTTGTCGGACCCGATGAAGAGATGGCTGTTTCTGGAAACGTTCGGCCAGGAAAAGTGCCAGGATGCCCAACACGATCGCGTAGGCATGACCAATTCTGAGCAGGCGTCGTGGTAAGTCCTGGTAATGATCCATGGTCGCGGGAGCTGGCAGCGGACCATCAAAGGCATACATGCCAATGATCATGCCGACAAATAGCGAACTGGTAATGATCGACCACCCCAGGCATTCCAGTCGAGTGCCGTGTTTCCATGCCAGGTTCAACCCTGCAATGGCACCCAGGCAGACCAGGGTGGCGGGGATCGGCAGGAGATATTTCAGGGAAGTTACCGTAAAACAGGCCAGTGCCAATACCAGGGGCATACCAATCGTACCACCCAGGATGCCACGGTGTCCCCAGGTGACAGCGGGTGAAAGTACCTTGGTCCGGCTAGCGAGATCAAAGTAGAGCAGCGTCAGAACGGTTAACGCGATGACGGCCACGCGTGCCAGTCGCAGCATGCGTAGACGAACTTCATCTTCATTTCCCAGCCAGTCGAGAGAGAAAAGATGGGGGTAGAGGATGAAGAGACTAGTGAGTAAATCCAGGAACATGCCAAAACAAAGAATGGGCAGGATAAGTTGCATATGCCTCTTTCCGCTGCCATCGATGTTGATACGGAGTGCTTTCAGGAAGGCAGTCAGGTTCAGTAAGCAACCGAATAGCACCAGCCATTTACTGATCGGGTACCAAACGATCAGGGTGTACCCTGCGGTATAAAAGATGGCCCCGAATCCTGTCAGCGCGGAAGAGCTCACATTGAAGCGTGGTTGGAAGGCGCTGGTGGTCAGGACGTACCCAACGGCCAGTTGCAACAGCGCCATGGCCAGGACAACACCCTGCGCGTGTCGCAATTGCATCCGTGTACTATCCAACAAGCGAGCGGGATCCTGTTCCGAAAAAATCCAGGGATCCAGGATTGCGACCGTTGCCATGCCGAGGATAAGCAGGGTCCATCCGAGCAAACGATTGAATCGTCCAGAGGCAAAGAATATCAACGCATCACCTGGTTCATTGTCCTGGTTTTCGAAATCGTCAATTCGATCGATGCTTACTGGCCCGGAGGTATTTCTGCTTGAAAATGTCCCGACGCCACTTGGTCAATTCGTCGTTGTACAACCGGTTCGACAACTCGTAGAAGCCTGTTCTCAGTTCTTCGACGGTCATGTGCGAAGGTTGGAAATTGATGTCAAACAACGTACACCGATCCCAGTTGCCAGGATAGAGCAATCGGTTTTCCTTGAGTAATCTGTCGTAGAGTGGTGTACCGGGGAAGGGTGTCTGGTAGGTAATCTGGACATCATACAATTCTGATTCAACCACGAAATCATAAACCTGGTCGAAAATGTCCGGCGTGTGGCCGTCGAGACCGAGGACGAAGCAGCCATTCACGCGAATTCCATGGGATTGGATACGTTTGATGGCTTCGATGTAATCGGGCCACCACTGGATCTTGCGGTCATTCTTGAGTTCGATTCCCTGCAAGCCGGCTTCCACGGGACTTTCCAGGCCAATCAACACCTGGGCGCAACCACTGCTGCGCATCAACCGCAACAGTTCTTCGTCTTCGTGGATGGAAAGATCGGTTTCAGTGAACCACTTGACTCGACGCTTCTTGAGCTCGGGCAAGAGCTCTTTCCAGTAACGTCGATTAATAAACGAGTTGTCATCAGCAAACTCGATGAAAGGACGAGGCCAGATTTCCTGGATACGATCGATTTCCGCAAGAACCTGTTCAGCCGGTTTCTGCTTGTAGTGAGGTGTCAGCAGGATTGATGCTGCACAGAACTCACATTTGAGGGGACAGCCACGACTGGTTTGCACGGTCAGTCGATTGTACTTGGAAATATCCAGCAACTCGAAAGCGGGCATGGGTGCCGATGCCAGGTTGAAATTGGGTCTGTCAAACGAGGAATAACGAGGCTGAAGATTTTCAGCTTCGTGATCCTCGAGAAGTTCATTCCAAACGGCTTCACCCTCCCCGATCATAATGCTGTCCGCATGCTGGGCGGCTTCATCGGGGAGTGCGGTGACATGTAACCCGCCCAGGACAACGGGTGTGCCACGTTGACGAAACTGGTCCGCGAGCTTGTAGGCATCCTGGATACGTGCCGTAAAACTGGAAATGGCAACCAGGTCCAGGTGGTCGGCAAGATCATCCTCGGAGGGCAAGTCATCGACTTCGAAGTAATCGATGGAATGCTTGTCGGAAGTCATGCCTGCCAGGGTTAATAGTCCCAGGCTCGGGAGTGAAGCAATGGTTGTACTCCGTTCCACGAAACCGGGGAGTGTTAAGCCCATGTCGAGTAGTTCGTTGTCGCAGCAACGAACACCACTCATTGCGATTAGGCCGAGGTTCACGATTGATTCCTCACTGCTAAAAACTGTCCAGGAAGAATTCAGCGATTCGTTAAGACAGGTTGTTACTGGTTGAGAATGGTTTTCAGGTTTTCTGTGACAGTCTCGATTTCCTTTTGCTTGGCAGAGGCCAGGAGACCATCGAGACCGGCTAACGAGAGGATGGATGCGGGGAGTTCAAAATCGACGCGAATGGTTAATTTGGTTCCTGTACCATCCGCTTCTGCCAGGTAGGTAAAAGTACTTTCGATACCCCCCTCGGTTTTAAACGCGTATGATTGTCCGGGTTCATGCTGCGTGCAGGTGGCCGTTCCCTCGAAGTCAATTCCCAGCAAAGACCAGCACCAGGTCCAGCTGGCGCCAACCGAATCACCTGTAATATTGGTGACTGATTTAAGTGAAGGTAAATATGAAGGTCGGTTTTCAATGATGGCAATGTAGTCGATGACAGCCTGGGGAGAATTGTTTACCTGGACTTCAGCAGTTGCATTCTGGGTGGTCATGGTTTGCCCTTTCGATGATTGTTTGTGAGAAGATCTTGTTATTGTGATAGATATTATGCCTGTCTTCAACTGTTGTTTTGGCTACGCCAGTGGTTACGTGTCGTTGTTTTAAAGGACATTGTCACGTGACATTGTTTTTCTTGAGTGCAATACGCAGACGTGGTAGCGGTCCTGGTAGTACCTTGGGTAACCACTGGACCAACAGTGTAATCTTGTCCTGGATGTGGGTAGGGGGCGTGACCGCCAGGAGGATACGGGGAGCGATTGGGTAAAGATGAATCGATGCCGTTCGAGTGCGATCCTTTAAGTCCGGGTGGCGTGACTCGGTGATGTCGCAGGTCAGTAGCAGCCGAGCACTGCCGGTTTGGACAAGTGCCTGGTATTGATCAGTCGTCAAGCGAACCAGGGAAACTCTTGAAAGTGACCAAAGGCATATTCCAATCACCACGAAGGCAATGATTAAGAGCCAGCTGGCCTGGTTGTCAAAGTCCATCAACAGGATGGTCGCGCTGGTTAATAAGACGATCAGCTGTCCGATGCGTGTGCAGCGAACCGCAGTTGGCCGTTGGGCTAGCAGGAAAAATAATAGATAGATAACCAGCGGCGACAAGATCCAGGTCAGAGTGGTTGCTTGCGCCATACCAATTACTACCAGTACCCTAGGATTGGATTGTTAGACACCGACGGAGTTCTGGTAACTGTTTAGCTTGATGTTGGCAGTATCGGCTACGTTAACCCAGACGTGAACGTGTGGATTGCCGCGGAAGTACCAGACAAAAGAAGGGCCTTCCAGTCGCCAGTTGTCCCAGAGATTGTCTTCTCCCAGGTCACCTTCCTTGTAGAAAGCCAGGTGGCACGCGTCGAGACCTCCCTGGACCTTCAGGCAACGCGTGACTTCATCCTGATCTGACTGGCGAAAGGGTTCGAGTAACAGTTTCAGGATCGACTGTAGATGTTCTTTTTGATCACTGGAAAAATCGGTGACAGAGAGGCCATCAAACGCGCCTTTTTTACCACGAAATCCAACCAGTTCCTCGGTAGGCATGCCCTTCAGAACCAGGGCCTGTTGCCGCTGCTTGCCGTTGAACATGTCATACAGCTTGTTGGCTTCCACGGCCTGGTGCCAGAAAACATTCTTGGGGTGATGAGGTTCTTCAAAAAGAGCCTCTCCTTCATGGGCATAGAGAATGGGACCTCCGAAAGCAACATGTTCGGCGCTATTGCCGTCACAGCGCAGGGTCATGTGTCGACTGGCCAGTACGAATTCAAACTGGTCTGTCCCCGGTTTGCCAAAGATGGCCAGCGATTGTCGATTACCAAAGCCACCAACATCATCTTTCAGTTGCTGATCAAATCGAGAATGCCAGTCAGGATGGGTCATGCCACGGAAGATCTGATGAGCTAAAGCCTGTTGCTCCTTCGTGTAGAAGTTACTCTTGATCGAGGGTTTCGTGATTTTCCAGTTGTTTTCAAGTCGCGTTCTTAACAAGCCCCGTTTCGGGTCAACGTGGTTCCAGTCAAAGCACACTTCTTTCTTCTGCTTGTCCGTCAGGGATTCATAGAGGACCGTGACCAGGCTTTCAGGTGTTTTTCGAGGGGCAGGCGCAGCCATGAGGGATGGTGTTGCGAGGGCAGGAAGAGTCGAGGTGGCCAGGGCCAGGCCACCCGCTTGCTTGAGAAAATCACGACGCGGTTGTAGGTGTGAATGGTTGCCTGATTTTCTTTCTGCTGCACTCATGTGGTTGCTCCCAGGAAATTACAGTGTGGAGTTGGTTATGGGTTAGCCGTGGACATGGCAATCGTATTATTCTTGTTTGTTTCTTAGGTAGATTCGGGTTACTTGGTTGCCGTGACAGAGACTGTCACTTCCGCGGAAAAAATACTGGTGGGATCACTGCGTTCCATCAGCGTCTTGGCAATAATGCCAATGGTTCGGTTCACAGAGCCATTGAAAACTTCCTTGCCCTGAACACGAACGGTCAGGGGCCGATCCAGGTTGATCATCTGATCATTGACTCGCAGGACCAGTTGTTCGATTCCCTGGATCTTCTCGATGGCGATTTGCTGTTCGTCGAGACTCGCTTCCACCAGGGATCCGCGTCGCCGATTCTTGTCGTCGACCGCTAGCCAGTAAAACCGATCGTGCGTGACGTCATCCTGTTTCCAGGTGATCTTCCGCGGAAGTGGATTACGCTTGAATTCTGCCATCCAGGGAATCGCTGCGGCATCTTCTCGATCCATCCAGTGTCCCTTGTTGGGATAGATTTTTACCAGGTGCGCATAACCCTTGGGGTCCTGTTTGCGCAAGGTCGCCAGCTGGGTTCCCCAGGAGGCCGCTACCTTGTTGCGATTGTAGGCACTGTCCTTGCCACCCATGTGAATAGTGAAACCGATGTTGCGCAGGCTTAGTGGTGAGGCATCATTGGGATGTCCAGCCATCATGGCCGCAGCTGCCAGCCGATCAGCCATCCGGGGAGCGACCTGGTACGTGCCGTCACCTCCGGCGGAGTAGCCCATCAAGTAGACGCGGTTAGGGTCCACGTCTTCAAAAGCAATCATGTTTTCAATCAGCCGTTGGAACATGGGATCGATATGACCCTGGTGCCAGAGGTTCCACGTGTTCGTTGGTGCGCGGGGTACCACGTAGACACCTTCCTTGAGTCGGTACAGGCGTTTTTGATTTTCCCACTGTTGGTCATTAACCTGCTTGGGTGCTCCTCCACCGCCATGCATCGAGATGTACATGCTGCGGCCACTGGCTGGTTTCGTTCCGAACTTGGCATAAAAGAATGGCATTTCCAGCTGGCCATGCTTGATTTTCTTGGCCGTCATTTCCGCCTGGCGAGATTTTCGCAGGTACAGCAGCTGGGCCTGCCATAGTAACTGTTCGGAGGTCTTGGCATCAGCACGTGTCAGCGCGACTCCTGCAAAAGATTGCTTGGCCAGTGGCATACGTTCTGCTAACGGAGTTTTCAGGTACTGCTGAAGTTGTTCCACGGCTGCCCCGGAAGCTGCCTGCTCGGGCGCGGCCGCCTGGCAGGTATGGATTGCCACCAGGGACAGGAGAAACAGCAGGGAGTAGCCTTGGATCAAACGGCTGCAGCAGATGGTACGCATTGCAATCATGGTGGGCTGGTGTTCCTGGAAGATGTGCGGTTAAAAAACTAGGGTAGTGGCAACGTGACCAACTGATCGGCCTTGCTTACCTTCAATGGTTGCGTGGTACCAGTTGGGCCGTTTCCGAAGGTAACCTGGTATTGCTGTCCGAGTCGCAGCTGCACCTCGACATGGTCATTGGCATCGAAGCGTTCATCCTTGGTCTTTCCGGAAAAGATGAACTCCCCGGCCTGGTCGGTCACTTTGATCGTGGTCACCAGACGCTCACCGGTTGATTGGGCCTTGGCGCGAAACATCACGAGGACAACACCTTCCGGAAGTTTTTCTTTTTTGCGCGTGTAACGATCCGTTACATTGACCGCATGGACGGTACGGTTGTCCGCAGCCCAGACCATCGGGAAAAATTGTGGCGTTCGCTTGTAGCTGACAGCATAGATAGCGTGAATCAGTTCATCGCGTTTGGCAGTGGCTGCCCGGCCCACGAACCAGCCACGATCCAGCGAGTCGCCGGTAGCTTCACAGGCACCGGTGAAGTGCCATCCATTATCCCAGATCTCGACCCACGAATGATTACCACTCTTGTTGGTCCACAACGGGGTACCAACAACACGTGCTGGAATCCCAACGGAACGGCAGGCATCGACCAGCAGTACGGATAGACCCGTGCAGGAAGCCAAACCCGATTCCATCGATTCGTAGGGACTTTGATCAGCCTTGGCACGCTTGGTGGAATACTTGACCTTGGTTAACTTGGAAATGTTTTGATTCAACTTGGTCGCGGCCAGGCCAGGGGACTGAATGTCCTTGATCAGCGGTCGAAACCGGTCGTGAAAATCCTTGCGCCAGCGATCTCGCCGCTCGTTAATGGTAGCGTAAGGGAGCACGTTGTTGAGGAAAATGTCGTTGGGGATGTTTGCTTTCCAGGAAGATTCCTCGCGAGCCTGGTAGGCCAGGCGCACGTTTTCCAGCAGGAATTCAGCGGTCAATGTTTTCAAGTCATGATCGGGCATATGAGCGATCAAGAACTGCATCCCCTCGCGCTGCTTGGCCGGACTGCGATCCAGGGCTGCCTGGATCTGGGATCGATTCGTACCGGCTCGTTTGAGAGCGGATGAAATTGCTGCCGAGTTGTCTGCGGCGAACAGCACATTGCATGAGGTAATCAGCGTGAACGTGATAACCAGGCGGTGAAGCATCATTTCAACTCCTCTTGAACCAGGGAACCTGTGGCGGCTGAATTGCAGTGCCGGATCACCATCGATTGTAGGTGGAAAAGCCTGATAGTTCTAGCGTTTCAAAGCTTCCATTGCAGAGGTTACGGGTAATGCCTGGACTTGCCGTGTACGGATGCCAGGTCGAATTTCTCCACTGGGTACCACGATCAGGTCACCCCAGCGGACGGCCTTGGTGGTTACGACGGCTGCTGGCATTTCGCCTGCTCGCGTCCAGCGGTTGTTTTCCGTGTCGTATGCCATGACATCACGAGGAAAGGTGGGACACTCGGAAAGATTCATGGTGATATAACGACCTGTAGCGCCGCTGAACAGCAAAACGTGTGAAGGTCCGGCAGCGATCGCTGTGCTGGCAGCTAGTGGCGTAGGTTGACCTGCGAACAGCTGGTTGATGTCGTGTTGCTCTTGCTGGCCTGGTTTGAGGGGAAACCATGTTTTATTGGTTGAGTTGAATCCGTAACGAGATAGGTCGATCTGGCGATCGTCCTTCAGGACCGGCAGGCTGGCAAGAACTTGCCACTTGTTTGTCCCCGGATGGTAGCGATAGGCATCTGTGAAAAAACGGAAACGGCTGAGATCCATTTCGCCGTTGCCATCTTTGGTCCAGGTGGCGCCGCTGACCATGAACAGGCAGCGTGTAGAGTGGCCGTCGATCACGGTATTTTGAACAGCCAGTGCCATCTTCTCGCGAGCAGGTCCAGGCCACGGTGGCAGTTGTTTCCAACGTTGCTTGCGAGATCGCTGTTTAAGGTCCAGCGACCAGAACGAAATGACATCCAGCGTCTGGCTCCGGGGACTGGCAGCATGCGACGCCGTGACATAGATCACCCGGTCCATGATCACGGCACGATGATACTGGCACGGTCTTGGTAGAGGAGGCAGGGCATCTTCTGTAATCCGGAGCTTGCCAGCCTTGCCGTCCCAGCTTAATAAAACCACGTCAGCGATCGGATGATTCGTGGTCAGCGCCTTTCCGGTGACAGGGTCGCGAGTTTTTCCAAAGGTTTCCCCACCCAACAGGTAGACTCCCTCGGTCGTGGATACCGCCGCTGCATAGGCCAGCGGCTTAGGGAGATCAAAACCACCTCGCCACTTGGTATCTCCGCGTTCGAGAACATAGATTGCCTGGTGCCAGACCTTGTCCCCCTTGGGTTGATCGCCAACCTTCCAGGGGGGGGCCTTGGGAAAGTTAGCACCCCCGGCCACGATCAGGGCGCCGTTGTGGACTCCTGCATTGGGGCCACCCAGGCCAAACTCGTTCGGGACGAGAGGCAACTGGATCCAGTTAAGTGGGGCTGCTGTCACGCTGGAGCCGTGCAGGCAGAGCAGAATAAAAGTCAGCGTTGAAAATAGGATGTGATTCATAGCAGGAGACCATCGAATGGTTGGTAGGCAGTTGAATGTATTCTGGTACTGGAAATGGTATGAGAAGAGGAAACTGCTTGTAAGCGTAACGCAGTTTATTGTCCCGATGCAAACCGGGGTTGGAAAAGTTTGGCAAGGTAAGGCCGTTCCTTCGCTAGGAAACCGGCCGCAGGGAGAAGATCTCTACATCCACTCCCGGTGCATAATGGGCCAGCGGCGGATTTTCGGAGATGTCGGACAGCCCGGTTGCGGTTACCAGGCTATCCTGGAGATCGAGAAGTTCCACGCTATGTGCTGGGTAAGGAGCATGATGCACCTGGGCGTGGCAGAGGCGATCACGATGTTCGACAAACAGGAAATAGCGTTCCAGTAAAAAGTGTTCCAGGGTGCCGAGGCTCGAAGGTCCCAGGGATGAACCGACCTGGTAGCGCGTGTGATTTGTTGCCTCGCTCCGCCGCCGATCAACGCGGTAGTCGGTTTGCGCGTCCTGTTGATTCATTTGAATAGCAGAATAGTGATAGGGTAGACTCCATCCCCTGCGTGCTGCCCAAACAGCGGAGCGATGATTCGCATCCATCGACATGAAGTAGATACCCGGTTGGCCCTCGTGATGAACGTAGGTGCGGACATTGGCCTCCAGGAATCGGAAGGACATTAATTCCGGCCACCATCGAGCCCGCACCCCTTCCATGCCAAACAATACGATACTGACATAGGCAGTGCCCTGGTAGAGATCGAGGGAGAGGCGCTTGGGGACCAGCGGGCGTAGTGCTTCCTCGGAAACTTTCCAGTGCAGGAACAACAGGGATCGCCACCGTTGGTATCCAATAGCACGTTCATCAGGTCGCTGACCCGGTGAGAAACGATTGATCTCGCAAACAGGTTCAGGCATATGATTATTTTGCTGGCAGTGTGATATTATTGCTCGGCCAGTTTGATGACCATGCACTGGGTGGTGGGCATTTCAATCAGGCCTTCTGGCTTGTCTGCGAAGAACTCGTCAAACGCTTGTTTGACCCCCGCCAGGATGGAATAGTCATGGGTGATCATGACACCACCGGGCAACATGCGAGGATAGAAGAAATCCAGGCATGCCAGGGTTCCCTCGTAAAGGTCCACGTCAAAGTGCGCTAATGAGTAGCGGGCCTCGTGGACTTCATCAACTCCCTCGGTGGAATCAGGAAAAAGTCCTTCGTAATACTTGATGTTCTCGAAGTCCTTTAGGTAGTTTTCCACGGCTGGTCGGCTGCAGGCATATTGGCTCTTGCGAAATACGTTGCCGTCCTCTTCGCTGCCCTCTGGTAATCCAGCAAAGGTATCGAACAGGCGCAGCGTGGTGTCTCCCTTGCCTTCGCACAGGAAACGCGCTGATCCGCCACGGAAAACACCGACTTCCGCAAAGTCCCCGGGTAGCAGTCGCTGGGACTTTGCCAGTGACAACAGGATAAACGCTTCATTGGTCAGCGGCCCGCCCACTTCCTTGCGAACGCGTTTCATTAGCTTCATGACCTGGCGGTCTTTGTGTGTGCTGAGGAATAATCGTTGGAGAGCAGATACCCGGTTGGTACCCCACCTTTCCAGGAAACCGCCGGACAACCGCTGGACCATTTTGCTTTTCAGTAACATGTATTTGCTGCACTTGTGAAGAAAGTTTGCTTACCATTTCCAGGCGGGTGATTGGATCATCACACCGCAAGATGAAGTCCTATTGTAACTTATAACGGCCACATCGATAACGGCCAAATGACATGCGAGGTGACTTTCACAGGTAGGGATTAAAGGGACGGACCACCTTTTGCATGGAGGTGTCAGCTGATCTTGGTGGGGCGAGGGTGCAATGGCTTGGATGTGAGGTGCAGGATTCCGAGGGTAAAGATCGCGATGATTGGAGCAGCGATGATTCCCAGGAACAACAAGAGGCCACCATCCAGGTCATGGACGATCATGGTGACCACGGTCAGGATCGATAACGGACCGAGCAGTGATCCCAGGAAAATGGCAACCAGGACTTGTTGCTTCATTTCCTTGCGTAACAGGAAAAGCTGTAGGCCAGGAAGAAAGAAACTTGTCAACAGGCAGCTGATGAGCAGCACGTTGCTGAGAATTTTGAATAGCAGACTGGGTAGTAGCCGAATCCTATTGGAAATGCTCTCCGGATCCGGGTGAGAAATGAGTTCGTAGGCGATGCGGTGGATGGCCAGCAAGGTCAGGATAGCAACCAGGGATAAAAACCATGTCAGGGCGATTTTTTTCACGGCCAGTCTCCGGAACCTGGATTCGGGATAATACCGTTGGGAACCGGCTTGTTCAGGAATTCTTAACGCAGGGCCCGTAAAGATCGGCCGATTGGAGGCACGATCGACAGGATCCTGAACGAGGCGGTTGCTTTTATGCCAGACCTTACTTCGGTAGACTGGGAGAACTGAAACTACTGTAAATTGTGTTCATTCAGCAGTTGTCAGAATGTGATGGCTTGAACCAGGAAAAGGTGATTTCATGAGATTCGGTTTTTTGATTAGGCCACGTTTCTGCCCGCCATTAATCCTCGCGGCAATAGTGATTAGTAACCTTTTGGAGCCTGGTCTGGTCCAGGCTGCCGATGCAATCAACATCGGGTCACGCCGGGAGTTGTTTGCAGATGATTTCCTGATCGAGAAACTGTCAGGGAGTGCCCGGCAGGTTCTGCAACAACCGGAACCCAAAGAAATGGTCCTGGCGACCGGGGAACCATGGGAAGGGAACGTGAGCGCCTATTTTACGTTCCTGCAGGACGGCGATGAGTTCCGGGCATATTACCGGGGCGCGCATTACGATACGGTCAAGAAAGAGATGACGCACCGTGAAGTCACTTGTGTGGCATTGAGTCGCGATGGAATTCACTGGACAAAACCGAAGCTGAATATCTACGATTTCGACGGCTCCAGGAAAAATAATATCGTCTGGGACGGAATTGGAACGCACTGTTTCGTTCCGTTTATTGATCGGAATCCGGCTGCGAAGAAAAGTGAGCGTTATAAAGCGATTTCGCGGGGGCGGTTTGTGACCGGCAAGTTTGTTACCCCAACACGCCAAAAGGGAATCACCGGGCTCTATACATTTTCCTCTCCTGATGGTCTTCACTGGAAACGGACTTCTGAAGGGCCGGTGATTACGGAAGGAGCCTTTGATTCACAAAACCTGGCATTCTGGGACGTCAATCGTAACAAATATGTTTGCTACTCACGCCTGTTCATCGATGGTGTGCGATCGATTCAGTTTTGTGAGTCCAGCGATTTCGTGAACTGGACCAAGCCAGTGAAGCTGAGTTATGTTGCCAGTCCAAATGAACATCTATACACCAATGCAATCATGCCGTATTTCCGTAACCCAAGTTATTACATTGGATTTCCAACCCGTTACCTGCCTGCCAATAGTCGCGTCGAACCGTTGTTCATGAGTAGTCGTGATGGAACCAGGTTTCAACGGTGGCCCACAGCGATTATCCCGGAAAGTGCACCGAAAGATCGTGCCGGGAATCGAAGTAATTACGCGGCCAACGGATTGTTGTCCCTGCCAGGAACTCCGAACCAGATGTCGATCTATGGAACAGAAGCTTATTACGAGGGTTCTGACAGTCGTGTGCGTCGCTTTGCGTACCGCGTCGATGGCTTCGTTTCCATACAGGCAGACAAGCAGAAAGGTGTCCTGGAGACCAGGCCATTGATATTTTCCGGTAAACAGCTTGAGCTCAACTGCGTCACACGGGATGGGGGCAGTGTCGTGGTGCTGGTTCAAGATGCCCAGGGGCGTCCGATCAAGGGGGTGAGCAGTCATCCGATCCGCGGGGACTTCGTTGACCATACCGTGCAGTGGAAATCTGGCACTGACCTCAGCAGCCTGTCGGGGAAAGTGGTGAAGCTGCGTTTCCAACTGAAGAATGCTGATCTGTATTCGATTCGATTTGCACCATGATGGGTAAGTGACCGTGATACATCGCTTGTTAATTCACTTGCTAGTGGGCAAGATTGTCCTGGGATTGGTTTGCCAGGTTCGTGCTGCGGACCCGGTTGATTTCGGCCGGCAGGTACGTCCGATCCTGTCGCAATACTGTTTCCAGTGTCATGGTCCGGATGCCAAGGCACGGCAGGCAGAATTGCGACTGGATGTGGCCACGGGACCATTTGCTGGGGTCGCTTCCAAGGTGATCGTGCCCAGGCAACCTGGTCACAGCGATTTGATCAAGCGCGTGCTGTCCACGGATGTTGAGCTGCAGATGCCACCGCCGGAAACCAAGATGCAACTCAGTAGAGAGCAAAAGGAAGTTCTCCGGCAATGGATTCAACAGGGTGCCCAGTATGAGCAGCACTGGTCCTTTGTAACGCCATCACGTCCTTCGCTGCCAACGACCAGTACAACGGACTGGGCCCGTAACAGTATCGATACTTTCATCCTGGCACGCCTGGAAAAGGAAAGACTGCAACCGCAAAGGCAGGCAGATCGAGCAACTCTCATCCGTCGATTGACATTCGATTTAACGGGATTACCACCGACTCTCAGGGAAATCGACGACTTTCTCGAGGACTCCTCACCCCAGGCCTATGAAAAGCTGGTGGACCGGTTGCTGGGTTCGACACGCTATGGCGAACACATGGCCTGGAACTGGTTGGCAGCAGCACGCTACGGTGACACCAATGGATACCAGGGTGACCGCACACGCACCATGCATTTCTGGAGAGACTGGGTAGGACGCAGCTTCAACCGTAACCAACCTTTTGACCAGTTCACGGTGGAACAACTGGCGGGTGACTTGCTGCCAGACCCTACCGAGGAACAGTTGATTGCGACCGGCTTTAATCGCAACCATCCGCTCAATGGTGAGGGGGGGCGCATCGCAGAAGAAAATCGCGTGGAGTATGTTTTTGATCGTACGGAAACCACTTCGACCGTCTGGATGGGGCTTACCGTTGGATGTGCTCGCTGCCACGATCACAAGTATGATCCCATCACGCAAAAGGAATATTTTCAGCTCTACACGTATTTCAATAGCATCGCGGAATCCGGGCGTGTTGATAAAGGTGGTAACGCCGCGCCCGTGGCGAAAGTGCTGACCATTTCTCAACGCTCCCAACTGCAGTCTCTCAGGAGTGGCATTGAACAGAATCTGCAGGTAATGAATCGGCCCCTGGATTCGCTGGTCGTGCCACGCCAGGCATGGATCAAGGAGGTGCGAGCAAAGTTTGCCACCCAGTCATTGCGTGGTTGGAAGGTGATCCAACCAACGGTCGTCAAGTCGACCGGTGGCGCGACGTTGGGCATCGAAAAAGATCATAGCGTCCTGGCGATCGGGAAATTTCCCAAGCGAGATGACTACATCGTGGAAGGGAAAAGTCCACTATCTCGCGTCAGTGCGTTTCGACTGGAAGCACTCACGCATGATCTCCTGAACTTTAATGGCCCCGGACGAACAGCAAACTTCGTGTTGACGCAGTTCCAGGTCGCTGTCCAGCAGGGTGACCAACCGCCGGTGGATTTGAAGTTCAGCAGGGCAGTGGCTGACTTTAACCAGGGGGGCCTGGAAGTCCAGGGAGCGATTGATCCCAGCAAGGAGAAGGGTTGGGGAGTATGGGACGGGGAAACGAAGACTGCCCAGGATCGCCAGGCTGTTTTCGTATTGGACTCACCAATCGAGATATCCCCGGAAGCGAAATTGGTGGTAACGCTTAAGCACCAGTCAAAACACGAGGATCATGTTCTCGGCCGCTTTCGTATTTCAGTCACGGGTGTGGATCATCCAGGATTGGAAACCCCCGTCTTACCACCAGCTCCCTTGCTTTCGATCCTTGCTGCAGAGCCGGCGGACTGGACTCCACTTCAGCATGAGCAGGTGGCTCGTTACCATCGTGATCAGACCGTTGAATCTCGGCAGGCTTACCGCCAGCGGTGGCTCCTGGAAACCGAGGCCGAGCGACTGTTGGTCAAGGGATCCGAGACGATGGTCATGAAGGACCTCGATAAACCTCGCCAGACCTATGTTCTTCAGATTGGACGTTACGATGCTCCGCAGAAAGACCAGGGTTTAATTGAGCCCGGCGTTCCAGCCAGTTTGCCATCGTTGCCAGCCGCAGCTTCGACAAATCGACTGGCTCTCGCGCAATGGTTGGTGAATCCCGACCATCCGTTGACAGCACGTGTTGCCGTGAATCGTATCTGGCAACAATTGTTCGGCCAGGGGCTGGTGGAAACGGCCGAGGATTTCGGGTCGCAGGGGAAACCGCCGAGTCATCCTCTCCTGCTGGACTGGTTGGCATGTGAGTTTCGAGAGTCGGGCTGGAACGTGAAACAGTTGGTTCGGTTAATGGTGACCAGTGCTGCTTATCGACAGTCGTCGCGAGTTAAGCCGGAGCAAGTCGAACGGGATCCGCGAAATATCCTGCGGGCCCGTGGTAGTCGTCACCGTTTACCGGCTCACGTGATACGTGACCAGGCCCTTTTCCTCGCGGGGCTACTCGTGGAAAAAACAGGTGGCCCTTCTGTTAAACCATATCAGCCGCCCGGCCGTTGGGCCGATTTTAGTTTTGGCAAGATCAAGTACTCACAGGATCGTGGTGCCAGTTTGTATCGGCGCAGCCTGTACACCTTTTGGAGACGTTCACTGGGGCCACCCAACATGTTTGACGAAGCAGATCGTAAGCTTTGCAACGTGCGCACACGACAAACCAATACGCCCTTGCAGGCACTTACGTTACTTAATGATGTCACTTTCATCGAGGCCTCGCGGGTCTTTGCAGAACGATTACTGTCCGAGGATGTCTCGGATGTAAAATTGATCGAACGGGCTTTTCGCATGGCCACCGGACGAGCCGTGACCGATTCGGAAACAAGAATCCTGTTGGATTCGCTGGAGACAGCACGCCAGCATTTCAAGGCAGCACCTGCAGAAGCGAAGAAATTACTGGCGGTTGGAGAGAAACCTGCCAATGCCATGTTGCCAGCCGAGGAGATTGCGGCCCTGGCGAGTGTCTTGAATATCCTGCTAAACACGGACGAAGTCATTTCCAAGGAATAACCTGTTACGATGGATCCACGTGAACATCACAACCAGTTGGTCACGCGCCGGCATTTTTTCTCCAGGGCCAGTGCCGGTATCGGTACGGCCGCGCTGGCCTCGCTGCTGGGCCAGGATGCCCAGGCCCAGCAACCGTTAGGAACTCATTTCCCGGCTCACGCCAAGCGAGTTATTTATCTCTTCCAGAACGGTGCACCCACCCAGGTCGACTTGTATGACCATAAGCCTGGCCTGCAAAAGTTGCGGGGTACGGACCTGCCCAAGTCCGTCCAGGGGGGGCAACGACTCACGACAATGACCCAGGGCAGGAGCCAGAAGATCCTGCCGAGTGCCTGGGAATTCCTGCCACGCGGAGAATGTGGTACCCACGTTAGCGAGTTACTACCGCATATCGGATCGATTGCTGATGACATGTGCCTGATCAAGTCGATGTACACGGAGGCAATCAATCATGCACCAGCCATTACCTTTTTCCTGACCGGGAGCGAGATGCCCGGTCGTCCCAGCATGGGTTCCTGGTTGTCGTACGGGCTCGGTAGTGAGAATGATGAACTACCGACATTTTGTGCGATGACATCGCGAGACAAGGAAGCTTCGTGTGGGCAGATCTTTTACGAGTGGTACTGGGGAAGCGGTTTCTTGCCCACCCACCACCAGGGAGTTAAATTTCGTGGCAGTGGTGATCCGGTTCTCTATCTCTCGAACCCGGATGGGTTGGATCAGACCTTGCGACGTAAGTTGCTCGATAACCTGGCGAAACTGAACCGGATCAAGCAGGAAGAGGTAGGTGATCCAGAAATCAGGACAAGGATTCAGCAGTACGAGATGGCTTACCGGATGCAGGCCTCGGTGCCGGAACTAACGGATCTTTCCACCGAACCCCAGTACATTCTGGATATGTATGGGCCGGACGTCACGCGGCGAGGATCGTTTGCCTATAACTGCCTGTTGACGCGTCGACTGGCAGAACGTGGAGTACGTTTCATGCAGTTGATGCATGCCGGCTGGGATCAACACGGTAACGTTCCGACCCAATTGGCGATCCAATGCCGTGACACGGATCAACCGAGTGCCGCACTCGTCAAGGACCTCAAGCAACGAGGTCTGCTCGACGACACGCTGGTGATCTGGGGTGGTGAGTTCGGCCGGACCGTTTTCTGCCAGGGAGATATGAATAACAAGAAGGCCCATGGGCGTGATCATCATCCCCGTAATTTCTGCACCTGGATGGCAGGTGGTGGAATTCGAGGTGGCATGACGCATGGAGAGTCTGATGAATTCAGCTATAACGTTGCCGAGAATGGTGTGCATGTCCATGATTTTCAGGCAACGGTATTGAATCGATTGGGTATCGATCATGAACGTTTGACCTTCAAGTTCCAGGGGCGCCAGTACCGGTTGACGGATGTGCATGGCAAGGTCGTTCAAGAGATCCTGGTTTAGAGGAGCAGGTCCGGTACTTTCCGAGACAGGGGATAGGAATGAAACTCGGATTCGTAAGCGCCATTTTTCCAGATCAGTCACTGGAGCAGGTCCTGCAGGTTGCCAGCGATACAGGTTATGAATCGGTGGAGATCATGTGCTGGCCTATTGGTAAAGCAGATCGCCGCTATGCTGGTGTGACTCATGTCGACGTCGTGGACCTGGGGCCTGTGGAAGCCGACAGGATTAACCAACAGGCTAATGAGGCGGGGATCGAGATCAGTGCCCTGGGTTACTATCCGAATCTCCTGTCCCCTGATCCAGCAGAATCCGAGCAGGCCGCTGTGCATCTGCGACAGGTTATTCGTGCCAGCCAGGTACTGGGCCTGGTCCAGGTCAATACGTTCGCCGGACGAGACTGGACCCGAAGTGTCGAGGATAACTGGAGTCGATTCCTGGATACCTGGGGGCCGCTGGTCGAATATGCGGAATCGCACCAGGTCAGGATCGGAATTGAAAACTGCCCTATGCTGTTCACGCAAGATGAGTGGCCAGGCGGAAAAAACCTGGCTGTAAGCCCTGCGGTCTGGCGGCGGATATTTGCTGACATACCCAGTCCTAACCTGGGATTGAACTACGATCCGTCACACATGATCTGGCAGCAAATGGACTACCTGCAGCCGGCCCGGGAGTTTGCCCCTCGTTTGTTCCATGTTCATGCGAAAGATGCCATCTTGGATCGACAGCAACTGGATGACGTGGGGATTCTCGCGGAACCATTGCAGTACCATACCCCGAAAATACCGGGGTTGGGGGACGTCGACTGGAAGGCATTCATTTCCGTATTGAACGAGGTGGGTTACCAGGGACACGTCTGCGTGGAGGTCGAGGATCGAGATTACGAGCAAACGTTGGAACGACGCCAGCAGGCATTGATCGAAAGCGAGGCTCACCTCAGACCGCTGATAAACTGTTAAACTATAGGATCTAACAAAAGAGTCCCTGGAAAGAAAGTCTCATGGAATACACTTACACGGAAATCGCCGGAATGATCGATCATTCCCTGTTACCTCCGGCATTAAACGAGCAGGAACTGGAAGAAGGTTGCCAACTGGCGGTCGAGTATGGAGTGGCCAGCGTTTGTATCATGCCTTATTACCTGAAACGGTGCGCGGAGATTCTCCAGGGAAGCGGGGTGGCTGCCAGCACCACGATTGGTTTTCCGCACGGTGGTCACACCACCGCGATGAAACGGGCCGAAGCGGAACGGGCGTTGGAGGATGGTTGCCAGGAACTTGACATGGTGGTCAATATCTCTCGCGTCATGAGCGGTGACTGGGATTACGTGCAACAGGATATTGCGGCGGTGATTGAACCGGCACATGCTGCCGGACAAAAAGTGAAAGTGATTTTTGAAAACTGTTACCTTGATGAACAGCAAAAGATTATGCTCTGCAAGATCTGTACTGATTTGCGAGCAGACTGGGTAAAAACATCAACAGGATTTGGCACCAGCGGAGCCACCACGGAGGACATCAGGTTGATGGTGGAAAATACGCCGGATCATGTTCAGGTGAAGGCAGCTGGTGGGATTCGGGACCTGGATGCGTTGCTGGAAATGCGTGCCCTGGGAGCATCCCGGGTCGGTGCGAGTCGAACCCAGGGGATGCTCGATGAATGTCGCCGGCGACTGGCCGAGTAAACGAGTCAGGGGTGCCCGCTGATTTGATCAGCTGGATGGCTTGCGTTGCTGGTTGGTATCCTCGATGATGCGTGTAGTAGTATTATTTTAATTCATTGACGTTGTTTTCAAGACGATGCTTACGCACTCTGCACGTATGTTCCATCAGGGGAAAGGTAGATCCATGAACGGACGAAGCTGGTTAGCCGTCATTCTAATGTTGCTTGCTATTGGTTGCTCGAGTAACGAGGAAATCGAGGTTGGATCCGGTTTGGACAACGGGGATGCCGGTGGTGAACAGGCGGACGCGGGTGAGAGTAACGATGGGCAGATCGTGATCGTCAGTGAAATTAACGGGGGTGGCGATCAGGATATTGGTTACAAGGCTACGGTGGACAGCCTCAAGGCGCATCCCAACCTGCGTGCGGTATTTGCTATTAATGATCCATCCGCACTGGGTGCCTGGCAGGCGATCAGCGAAGTGGAAAAGACAGACGTGATTAAGATTGTCGGATTTGACGGAGAGAAGGCGGGTAAGCAGGCGATCCTGGACGGTAAGATTTATGCGGATCCGATCCAGTTTCCCAAGCAGATGGGTGTCGAGATCATGAAAAAGATCCTGGCTTTCCAGGCAGGAGAAGATTACGAGAAGCTGGAATTGATTCCCACCTCGCTCTACAAGAAGGCAGATGCCGAGAAGGATCCTGAATTACAGGCTGACGCACCCACTGAGACGATCGCAGAAATCGTTGAGCAGAAAGGTGTGATTGGGTACTCGGCCATGATGCTGAAAAATCCGTTCTTCGTGGTGATCCGGGATAGCCTGACCGCTGCGGGAGCCCAGCATGGTTACAAGGTTATCACGACGGATGCAGCTTCCCAGGTCGATCTGCAGGCCAACCAGGTGGAGAATTTTATCAGCCAGGGTGTTGATGCCATTGTGCTTAATCCGACCGACCGCCTGGCTATTGGATCGGCGATCAAGAAAGCCAACGAAGCTGGGATCCCTGTTTTTACCTGCGACTTGCAATGCGTGGCCGAGGGTATTGAAATTGCCGGTCATATTGGGACCGATAATTTCCAGGGTGGTGAATTGGCCGGCCAAGCCATGGTTGAACTGCTGGGAGAGGAAGGGGGCGAGGTCCTCGTACTGGATTTCAAGCAGGCTAATTCCTGTGTCTTGCGTGTGGATGGTTTTAAGAAAGTGATCGACGCTCATAACAAGCGGCTTAAAGCTGGAAAATAGATGGAAGAAGCTGATTTACCACGATCCAATGACCAGCCACTGCTGGTAATGAAAGGAGTTTCCAAGTCCTTTCCAGGGGTAAATGCTCTTGAAAATGTTGATCTCACCCTTTACCCGGGAGAAGTCCTGGCGCTGCTGGGGGAAAACGGGGCAGGCAAGAGCACGCTTATCAAGATCCTCGGCGGAGTCCATACGCCCGATTCCGGTACGATTGAGATCAATGGACAGGTTGTGCAGATGGATAACCCGTTGACTGCCCAGCGGGCGGGAGTGGGAATCATCTACCAGGAGTTCAACCTCGTGCCGGCATTGTCTGCCAGGGAAAATATTTTCCTGGGGCAGGAAGCGGGAATGATGACCTGGATCTCGAGGTCCGAGGAGCAGCAAAAAGCGGTTGACCTGTTTTCTCGAATTGGTACCCAGGTCGATCCTGACCAGTTGTGCCAGGACCTGACCGTGGCCCAGCAGCAAATGGTCGAGATTGCCAAGGCGTTGGCATTGAACAGCCGTATCGTGGTTATGGATGAGCCCAGTGCTGCGCTGACACCGCGCGAGGTCCAGGGGCTTTATGAGATTGTTGATGAACTGCGTGCCCAGGGAATTGGAATTATCTATATCAGTCACCGCCTCGATGAAATCGATCGCCTGGCCGACCGAATCATGATACTGCGTGACGGTGAACATGTCGCCACGAAACAATCTGCTGATTTGAATCGAGACCAGATGATTGAAATGATGGTCGGTCGCAGCTTGAAAAAGGAGTTTCCGGAAAGAGAGGTTTCCATCGGCGAAGAACGACTGGCCGTTGACGGCTTATGCCGGGGCCAGGCCGTTCGTGATGTTTCGTTTACGGTTCGCCGCGGGGAAATCGTGGGGCTTGCCGGATTGGTCGGTGCAGGGCGAACTGAAATAGCACGGCTACTCTTCGGGGCGGACAGGATCGAGGCAGGTACGGTCATGCTTGATGGCCACGAAGTAACACCCCGGTCGCCTCGCCAGATGATTCGGAAGGGATTATGCCTGTTGACGGAAGATCGAAAAAACCAGGGATTGATCCTGGGGTTGGAGGTCCAGGATAATTTTGGGCTTCCCAATATGAATGACTTTGCACCGTTGGGACTTATTTCACAGGCAGCAGAAACAGCAGCTTTTCAGCAATTCGTGGACAAGATCAGGATCCGGATCACCGGTGGCAGGCAGGTTACGGAAACTCTCTCGGGGGGCAACCAGCAGAAACTGGTACTGGCCAAGTGGTTGCAGCGTAATGCGGAAGTTATCATTTTTGACGAACCGACCCGTGGTATCGACGTGGGAGCGAAGTACGAGATCTACCTCTTGTTGAATGAACTGGCAGCCCAGGGGAAAGCCATTATCATGATCAGCTCGGAGTTGCCGGAGATTCTTGGCATGAGTGATCGCATCGTGGTCATGCGAGAGGGACAAGTTGCCGGATGCCTGGTGAACGAGAATGTTTCACAGGAAAATGTCATGAAGCTGGCCACGGGTTCTGAAGTTAGCATGACAGGGTAAGAGATGAAAAACAGGATTTTTAAGATACTGATCGCTGACTACGGCATGGTATTCGTGCTGTTGTTTCTCTGTGTGCTGATCAGTGTCTTGACCATTTCCGATATCCATCCAGAAGATCCTCGTTCAGGTCGGCGGCTGGCTGGCCTGATGGTGAAAAAATATGGGAAAGATATCAATGTGCTGGTCGTGGCACGTGATATCGATGCGGACAGGAAGTTTGCGAAAGCCATCCAGGAAGAACTGACCCGGTTGGGCGCAAACGTGGTCGGAACCGAATTGGGCGATCCTTACAGCGTGCGTCAACGCCTGGAAAAAATTGGCGCTGAATCAGTGCAAGTGGACCTGGTGGCAACGCATAATTTCTCTTCGAAGTGGAAGATCTTTAGTGGTGAGACATTGAAGAAACTGGGTACCAACCATCCTGTACTTGAGAAGCTTAAGGTGGTCAGGCCTCCCAGTTACCGTTGGCCCACGTTCCTTACGCGTCAGAATCTGATCAGTATCCTGAACCAGAATGCCCCGATTGCTATCATGGCGATCGGCATGACGCTGGTTATTATCACCGCTGGTATTGATCTCTCCGTAGGGAGCCTGATGGCACTGGCTGCGGTGGTCAGTGCCGTCTGTGTCCAGGAATTCCTGGGAGCGGCACAGGCCAGTGGACTATCGGTCATGCTGGCGTTTGTTATTGCGATGGTTGTTTGTGCCCTGAGTGGAGTGTTTGCCGGGGTCATGATTACGGTCTTCAAGATGCCTCCATTTGTGGCCACACTGGGGCTGATGATGGTGGCCAGGGGTGCCTCCTACATCCTTGCCGGGGGAGCCGATGCGCTGAAAATTGAAGCGACTTCAGTCGGGGCGCTCTATTCCACGTCGATCCTGGGAATTCCCAGCCAGATCGTGATCATGGTTGCCTTGTTCATCCTGGCCCACCTGGTGATGAGCCATACGTCGTTTGGACGTTACGTGTATGCCGTGGGCGGAAATGAAACTGCAGCGAGATTATCCGGGGTTCCCGTGGTGGCCGTGATCATCGCGGTTTATGCGATTTGTGGTTTATCAGCCGGGTTGGCTGGAGTATTGGATGCGTCTCATTTTGGAACGGGCCGCCCCAAGGCCGGGGAGTTCTACGAGTTGCAGGTGATCGCCGCGGTCGTGGTCGGGGGAACGAGCCTGATGGGAGGTGAAGGGAAGATGTTTGGCACCTTCGTGGGCGCACTGATCCTGGGTGTGATCCAGAATGGGCTCAACATGGCAGGTGTGGATTCTTACCGCCAGATGGTGATTTATGGTGGCTTGATCCTGGTGGCGGTCTTGATTGATCAACTCAAGAAAAAAGTGATCAAGCCTGCTGCCGCAGTCTAGAACCAGGGTTTGTCGTGGCACGGATGTCCACGGTCTCGGCGACTTGTTTCAGTTAGCCACGATCTCTGGATTGACGACGTGTTCGGGTGTCACCCCCTGTAAACACGTGACCACCTGGGTAGCGGCACAGGTTCGTAGTTCGCGCAGCGATTCCTCTGAATAAAATGCAGCGTGAGGTGTGACGACTACCTGTGGCAATTGGTAGAGCGGTTGGGTAAGGTCCGGCGGTTCCGGGTCGTGGACATCAAGGGCAGCACCGGCTAGTTGATTCGATTCCAGCGCTGCCAGCAGCGCATCATGGTCCACCAGACCACCCCGTGCCGTGTTGATTAGAAATGCAGTTGGCTTCATGGCTCTCAATCGCTCTGTATTGAGAAGTTGATGAGTCTGTTTGTTATAGGGCAGGTGCAGGGAAACATAATCACTGGTCGCCAGTAGCGTCTCCAGTGGTTGCAGGGCAAAACCCTCGATGGGCTGTTGCATGTTGTGGCGTGTCACCACGACATCGAGTCCCATTGCCTGTGCTCGCCTGGCTACTTGTTGACCAATCGCTCCCCAGCCTACGATTCCCAGTCTTTGCCCCGCCAGGCGTCGGAGTGGCGAGTGAGGTTTCAACTGGTAGTTGCCAGTTTTTGCCTGGTGGTGAAAGTAGGGGATGTTACGAGCCATGGCCAGCAATAGGGCTAGTGTATGTTCAGCCACGTCGACGGCGCAATAGTCGGGAACATTGGTAACCAGGATGTTCTGCTCCGTGCATTGCTGGACGTCAATATTATCCAGCCCAATTCCCATGCGAGCTACGATGCGACATCGCGTCGCGTTTTCGATGACCTCGCGTGAGATGGATGCCCAGCAGGCCAGGATTCCGTCTACCTCGGTGACCTGTGCAGCCAGCGATGAGGGATCGATTGCCGTGGCTTCGATGAGTTCGATACCTGCTTCACCAAGAATAGCCTGTTCGATTTCGAGATCCGGCCATGCGTAATCAGTCACCAGGACTTTCATGATAGATATTCCCGTACCAGGCTGCCGCGAAATGAAACGACGGGTTGCCCAGGAATCACGTGATCTGGTTCCAGGGGGTTGTGACCATGGCGACCCTGTGAGACGTGGGATCGCTGGTCTGCACAATGCGATTTTTCTTGCGATTTACAAGGAGCATGGTGATGCCGACCAGGATCGCGATAACGACGATACCAACCAGGATTGGAAATGAAGAAGACTTGTGTTGTCGGCGACGATGTCGCCGGGAAATTCTTTTTCGTCCACCGCGAGGTCGAATGCCGGTATCCGGTGCAGATGGTTCTGCTGAGGGTGGTACGGAAGCATGTGTTGCCGGTGGCATGGCGGGGGGGCGGGGCAGGGAAGTTGCCGGGGCCTGCTGCTGGACTGCCAGTTGGGCGTCGTACGCGGACTTTTTTTCAGCGATCAGGAGGACTCGTTTTGCGGTGGATAGCTCATTGAGGATTTGTTGGGAAACTTTGCCATGTTTACCAGCCTGGAATGTTCGCACGTGGGCCATCTGGCGATTGGCGGCATTTTCTATCACGTCCGGGTCATTTTCGCCGATCGGGATTCCCAGCAATTGGTAGTGATTGGGGACTTGGTCCTGGCTGGGGATGCCAAGCCACTTGCGGTATGGATCGAATTGTTCGGCCATTGCCGCTAATTCCTTAAAATCTCGCCAAGCAGATCTGGATGTTGAACCACGGAATCACTATTATCGCCTGCACGCTAAAGATCGGCAACCGCGTTTTTCTTGGAAAGATGGCAGGGGTAAACGAGTCAAGACGTTCATGGCTCTTGCCGAGGGCTGACCAGGGAATTACCAATGAACGATTCTGGTCGTGAGTAAGGACTCAGGTAGGGCGGTTTGGTCCTGGCACAGGTGTGACCGATCCGGAAGTGTTTTTAAAGGAATAACCTTGTGAATATTGGTTGCACGGAAATCGAAGATACCTTTGCAGAAGCTTTCAAGATGTACTACGTGCGGTTGCTCGTGACCGCCGAAGATAACTTCTGGCTGGATGCTGCGGTACGAGAAGCAACCGGCTACAGCGCCTCGGTCATTGCCTGTGATGCAGAAGCAGGTATCGAGCAGCCGCTGGAAAAAGAACAGACTCCGGATGGCAGACCCGGTGTGGCCTTGATGATGTTTGGTAGTTCCGTAAAGTCGCTCACCAAGGCCGTTGCCAATCGAGTGGGCCAGTGCATCATGACCTGCCCGTCGACCGCGGTTTTCGATGGGTGTCCAACTGGCGAAGAGGAGATTCCACTGGGTAAAAACCTGAGATATTTTGGTGATGGGTACCAGAAAAGTAAGCAGGTTGCAGAAACCCGTTTCTGGCGGATTCCTGTCATGGATGGGGAATTCCTGGTCCAGGAAATGATCGGAGTTGCGGCAGGTGTTGCCGGAGGAAATATTATCCTCCAGGCAGGAACGAAAGCCGCTGCACTGGCAGCCGCTCGGCGTGGTGCGGAAGCACTGGAGGCCGTGCCTGAGATTATTACCCCCTTTCCAGGAGGCGTGGCGCGTAGTGGTAGTAAGGTCGGTTCGAGATACCAGCAGTTGGTTGCCTCCACAGCGGATGCCTATTGCCCCTCGTTGCGAGGACGCGTGGAATCAAAGCTCCATCCCGATGCAAACTGTGCCTATGAAATCGTGATCGATGGGATCAATGAAGCAGCGGTGGCAAGAGGAATGGCCACCGCAATTCGGGCCATTGCGACCGATGATGTACTTCGCATTACCGCAGGTAACTATGGTGGAAAACTGGGTAAATACCACTTCCAGCTACACGAATTACTAGAGACCCAGGCCTAGCAAGGTCTGGGTAAATAAAGATAAGTGATCAGCGGATCCTGGCAGGCAGGAATTACCGGAAATCGTCGTTCAATTAACGACGATCCAGTTCACGCTGAGCGTTGTATTCTTTCATGACGGCCGCTTCGCGACTCAACTTCATTTCTGAAGGTGCAGGAGCGAAGTACTGGACATCATCATGCACGTAGTAAGGGCTGGGTAAAGTCTGGCCACCTAAATGTGACTGACAGCCACTGAGTGCTGCAATAAAACCCAAACCTAAACCACAGAGAATGGTCCGCTTCTTCATCGTTTGATGGTCCTTACCTGAGGTGGGGAATAACCTGATATTCTGCCTAACCGGTAAAATCAGTACCTGCTAAATCGGCCTATTTGGTCAGAAACGTTGACTGTTTTTCCTGTTAAAAAGCCGAAAAAGGATATAACTCCCGGTTTTTTCTCTCTTGGGCTATGATGAGGAGAGGGACAGGAACGGTAGGGCAGCGATTTTTCTTGCTGTGCTAGCAATCACGGACCTATTTTGGCACTGAGGAGGTACTGCGATGATCGATACCTTGAGGTTTCGACCAGGTGTTCACTGGAGCGGTCAAATGCCTAGGGTGTTATCTCGTCGTGTGGTAGGGATTGCCTGCCTGGTTGTCTTGCTGGGGTTGGTGAAGTTGTCTTCCGCGGTGGCCCAGGGAGAGTCTGTTGCGGTACCCAAGAGAGACTACTTTCTCTCTTTTTCCTATATTTTTGACGGTGATTTTGATCGCGGTGCCCGAGCCTTTCGCTCCGCCGCTCGGTCGGGAATTCGCAGCACCGAAGGCCGTTGGATAGATTCCATCTGCTATGCCACCATGATGGGTGAGTGTATGTACCGGATGGGGCAGGTAGGACCGGCCCTGGAACAGTACGAGATCGCCTTGAAACTATTCCTGGTACATCAGAATTGGATGCGCCAGGTGGAATTTCCACCAGTCATTGAGCCTTCGCGGCGCACCTTGCGGCGTCCCATTACCTGGGGTACGAGCCGGAGGCAGACCGTGATGGCTCGCATTCCGGATACGGTTTCAATCACCCAGGCGTTGTTTGGAACGTTGCAGATAGGAAAGCAGACCGGCGTGGTTGCCACGCAGCAACTGTTTCCAATTCATGCAAAAGAGATTGCCCGTTGTACGACGATCGCGCTGCGACGACGTCGAGAGATCATGGGGCCAGTCTGCAAGTATTCCCCGTTAACGATCCAGTTGTTGGACGCGCTCGGGCGCCGTCCTGGCCCGGCGAACCATTGGACTCAATCCTGGATCGATCTCCAGTTGGGAATCCTGATGGCTTCGGCAGGAAAGGATAAGGATGCCCAGGCAACCTTGCAGAGATCCCTGTTGGTCTCGGGGCGTTTCGATCACGAGTTAACATCCATTGCCCTGTTGGAACTGGGTGATTTGGCACTGAAACAAAACAAGTACGATGAGGCAGGAGTACTTTTCCTGGAAGCATCGATTTCAGCTGGCGCTTTTGAGCAATATGACGTGGTCGAGGAGGCGTTGACCTGGGGCTTGAAAGCTCACCTGGCGGGTGGCAAGCAGGGGTTCTATGCACCCTTGCCCCTGGCGGCACAGTGGTCACGGACCGCGTCGAGGATGCTGGAGGCTTCGCTCTACGTGGCAGCTGCTGAAAACTATGCAGTGTTTGGTGATGTCAAGAATGCCAATATCAATGCGCAGCGGGCCCAGCAGGCGATGAATCGTCGTGAGATGCTCCGTGGAGAACTAGGAGCGCGCTTGATCTATACGAATGGCCTGTTGCAGTTTCAGCAGGGAAACATCGCCGTGGGTCGTAAGCTGTTGGGCCAGGCGCTGGCCTATCAGCAGAAGGCATCAGCTCGGTTACTCCAGTTGAAGCTGGCAGATGGTATTGGTGTCTCCGGCTCGATGACCGATCGGATATCCAGCGAATTGTATGAAGCGACTCTGCAGACGCCTACCGAAAAAGACTGGTTATTGAGACCGCGAGATTCGTTGACGTTCCTGATGACACCCCATGAATTGCCGTTGCAACACTGGTTTGAAATTTTATTGCAACGCAAGGAACCCGAGCGAGCTTTCGAGATCGTGGACCAGATCCGTAGCCATCGATTTACGAGCAACCTGGAACTGGGGGGACGCTTGATGGCCTTGCGTTGGACCCTGGAGGCGCCACGAGATGCACTTACAGAAGATGCCTGGACCCAGCGCCAGGTGCTGACAGCCAAGTATCCCAAGTACGCTACTCACTCGATTGATGCGAAAGCATTACGTGGTCAATTGGGCATGTTGCCGTTGATTCCTGGGGACGATGAAGCGGGGCGAGATCACCTGGAACTATTGAAACGGTTACATGAAATCAGTGGCAGCCAGGAAGTGATGTTGCACGAGATGGCCCTTAAGCCGCATGCTACGGCAGCAACCTTTCCACCGGCTTGTGATATCAAGAATATCCAGGAAAACCTGGTCGCCGAGGAACTAGTCTTGTCCTTTTTCGTGACCACGACCAAGATCCATGTATTTGCATTACGTAAGAATCGGTTTGATCATTGGACCGTGGATTCGCCAAGAAAAATTCAGTCCGAGATGAAAAATGGACTGCGACAAATCGGGAATATGCATAAGGACGCTCCTGTTGATTTTGCCACAGTGATCGGAGAGACATGGAAAGAACCGATGACTAACCTGGGGAAGGAACTCTTCAAGGAAGCTCCTGAGAACCTGTGGGTAGGAGTACAACGGCTGGCAATCGTTCCTGATGGATTTCTCTGGTACTTGCCCTTTGAAGCGTTGTTGCTCGATGGTCAACCGCTACTGAGTAAGTATCCGATGCGTTATGTTCCTACCCTGTCACTGGCCCTGGGCGATGGACGAAAACCCCAGGTTGTGACACGAACAGCCCTGATCGAGACGGAGTTGATTGCTGGTGAGCCTGAGGAGGTAGGAACTGAGGGAATTGCACAGCTGGCACAGCGGATTGCCGGGTTGAATACCCTTTCGTTACCACACGTGGTGCCGGGTAACCTGATCATTGCCAACTGCCATCGGTTGCTTGTGATGTCGGATTTACCAGCCCGTGGCAGAGGGCCTTTCCAATGGGCTCCGATTGCCAAGGAACGAGCCGGTAAGGGAGATTCCCTGGACAGCTGGTTTGGCTTGCCCTGGGGATCCTGTGATCAGCTTATGTTGCCCGGGTTTCATACCGCCGCTGAGGATTCATTGCGTCGGGGAGGAAACGGGAACGAACTATTCCTGGCCGTTTGTGGATTCATGGCCAGTGGTAGTCGGACGATTGTTATTAGTCGTTGGCGGACTGCCAGTCCACTGACCTACCCCTTGATGGGTGAATTTGCTGATCAGTTAACCAGGTGGGCTCCCGACAAGGCCTGGCAGGAAACCGTCAAATGGTTTTCTCGGTTGCCCCTGGATCCAGCCAAGGAACCGCGCGTTAAATCTCCTGATGCGGTCATACCGGTGACGGTACAGCACCCTTTTTTCTGGGCAGGATATATCCTGGTTGATAGCCAACGCGAGAAGCCTGCTGCCGCAGCACCTCCATAAAATAAGTCATTGAGCTGTCTGCTTGAGAGGTTAACCTGGGGTCGTAAGGTCGATTCTCCCTGAATAAAATAGTTAATGTTGCGGAACTTATCCGCGACGTCCGGTGTTTAAACTGGCAGGCAGGGAATCCTACGGTTTGTGGACCAGGCTACCGGAATCTTGACCCGGCAGCAGCTCGCCACGCCTTGAGGTAGAGAGGATGCAGATGAGTAAAGATCGATTTGGACCGTTCCTGTTAGTTGCTATCCTGGTGACAGGCGTCGTCGGGTTGAGCGATCTTGTCCGGGCACAAGCTCTACCTGCTGACGTTGCCACACGCATTGATCAACTATTGGTAGCGGAATCGAATCATACGTCGCAGGGTACCCCTGTCCCTGTGGTCGATGATGAAACGTTTCTTCGCCGGGTATTCATGGACCTGGTAGGTGAACCACCCACCACGGAAGATGTGATTGCCTTTTCCCTCGATGGGACCGTGGATAAGCGCAGTCGCCTGGTTCGCCAGTTACTGGCCGATGCCAGTTATGGGCGCAACTGGGCACGTTACTGGCGTGATGTCATCATGTACCGACGTAGTGATGAACGTGCCTTGTTGAGCGTTCGCGCACTGGAAAGCTACCTGACGGATGCTTTTAATAATAATACGTCCTGGGACAAGCTGACTACGGAATTTATTACCGCTCGCGGAGACATACGTGAGAATGGCAAGACAGCATTAATCATGGCCCAACTGGGTAGGCCGGAAGAAACGGTGGCCGAAGTGTCTCGGATCTTTCTCGGGATCCAGATCCAATGTGCACAATGCCATGATCATCCGACCGATCGCTGGACTCGTGAACAGTTTCATGAGCTAGTTGCCTTTTTTCCACGTGTTGCAGTGCGTCCCAAGCGTGATGACGGCATGTTGAATTTCGAGGTGGTCGCATCGGATTCACCGATTGAGAATCGTTCACGCAGTACCAATAACCGTTATCGGGGTACGCCGGAACATCGCATGCCGGACCTGGAGAATCCAGAGGCGCGTGGTGAAATTATGAAGCCAGTGTTTTTCCTGACAGGAGATGAAGTGCCGGTGGGAAGCCTGGATGCGGATCGTCGTAGCCAACTGGCGGACTGGATTACCGACAGTACGAATCCCTGGTTTGCACGGGCTTTCGTCAACCGGATCTGGGCAGAACTGGTTGGAGAAGGTTTTTACGACCCGGTGGATGACCTGGGACCTGGACGGAAATGTTCCTCTCCGAAAACCCTGGATTACCTGGCAGCCTCGTTCCGCGAACGAGGCCACGACATCAAGTGGTTGTTTGCGACCATCCTGTCGACCGATGCTTACCAACGGGCAAGTCGCCGTCGTCGAAACGTGGAAGAATTGCCTTTTCAGGCTAACTGCGCCCAGCCCCTGCGGGCAGATCAACTCTACTCGTCCCTGCAGGCGGTGTTGGAAATACCTGAGTCGAACGCGACATCGGGACGTCAGCGTTCTTCGCGATTCTCACCTCGAAATTCCTTTAACGCGGTCTTTGGATTCGACCCCAGCACCCGACGAGGGGACGTAGCAGGTACCATTCCCCAGGCACTGATGATGATGAATTCTCCTCGGATCAATCAGTATGCGACAGCTGAAAACGGTCGTATGCTGGGACGACTGTTGCGGGAAGTCACTGATGATCGACAGGCCATCACGGAATTGTACCTGCGGGTACTGTCACGACAGCCGACGGATAAAGAAGTGAATAGTTGCTTGAAATATCGACGTGATCTGCGGGACCGTGGAGAGGCTTTTGAAGATATCCTCTGGGCATTGATTAATAGCGCAGAATTTTTGCATCGAAAGTAAATATGCGGGGCGCATACTGCCATAGGAGTTTCAGTTCATGTTAGAACAGCAGGTACCTCAGCGACAGGTCGACGTTTCTTTTGATCGTCGTGGTCGTTTGCAACGGCGTGATTTTCTTAGAACTGCCGGTGCCGCCGGACTGGCCCTGCCAGGAATTGGCTGGATGAACCAGTTAAGTGGTCAGGCCCAGGAACTGAGGAAACGAAACCAGGCCTGTATCCTACTCTGGATGCAGGGCGGGCCCAGCCAGTTCGAGACATTTTCGCCTCAACCTGGGACAAGTAGCGGTGGAGATACCAAGGCGATTGCTACCTCGCAGCCCGGCATCCAGATTGCCGAACACTTACCTCGAACCGCAGAGCTCATGGAACACCTGTGCCTGATTCGTTCGATGCAAAGCCGGGAAGGAAGTCATCCACGAGCAACTCATCTCATGCAAACAGGTTTCTTGCCAACGGCGAGCGTCAAGTATCCAACGCTCGGTGCACACGCTGCCCAGCAACTGGGTGATCCTACAGCCGAGTTGCCCGATTTCGTAAGTATTGGCCGTCGACGCGGTAGTTCAGGAGGTGGATTCCTGGGGGTTGAGTATGATCCGTTTGCCATCAGTAATCCGGAAAAAACGCCCGATAACACGCAATTGACGACTAGCCAGTCTCGTTATCGTCGACGACTTGGATTGCTGGATGAACTGCAATCAGGATACGAGACTAGCGGGGGAGAACAGGAAGTTGCGAACCAGCGGAAACTCTACAACAAGTCGTCTCGCATGATCCTAAGCAAGGACATGGTGGCCTTCGATATCCAACAGGAAAGTTCGCAGATGCGGGAAGCCTATGGGGATTCTACTTTTGGGAAAGGCTGCCTGCTGGCGCGACGCCTGGTGGAAACAGGAGTTAGCTTTGTGCAAGTATCGTTGGGTAATTGGGATACACACCAGGATAATTTCAACCGGAGCAAGGCACTCTGTGAACAATTGGACCAACCTTTCGCACAACTGATTCGTGATCTTGAACAGCGCGGGATGCTTGATAAGACGCTCATTCTCTGGATGGGTGAATTTGGTCGCACTCCTGCAATCAACAGCCAGGGTGGGCGGGGGCATTTTCCCAAGGCCTTTAACGTGGCACTTGCAGGAGGTGGCGTCCAGGGTGGCCAGGTCATCGGGAAAACAACAGCTGGTGGAAAAGACGTGGCTGATCGGCGAGTTAAGGTCAATGACCTTCTGCGGACGGTCTGCCATGGCCTGAAAATCGACGCGGACCAGGAAAACATGAGTGCTGCAGGTCGCCCCATTCGAGTGGTCGATGAGGGCGAGGTAGTCCAGGAAGTGTTCGGCTAACCTGCCAGGCCATGTGTCCTGGTAGGGGCCAGGTCAATCCAGGTTGATCTGCCGGAACAGGGGCAGGTGCCGGTAATAGACTTCCAGGCAGCAAACGGCCAGCGAGGTCATGTAAAGCCGACCACCGTCCACATCATGAGACTCTCGTGGTGTCCAGCTGCCCATCGCATGCCCCTTGGGATCCTGCGTTTTCACCAGGCTTTCACGCATCAGGAAATTCCAGTCTTCCCATTGCTCTCCTCCCACGTGGTGAAATACCTGGGAGGCATAATAGAGATAGTAGAGGTAGAGACTCTTGTTGGGAGGATGGTTCTTGAGTAGGAAATTGACACCTTCGTTAAGCCGTTCATGTTCGCGTCCCCAGCCAAGGTACATGCGGCATAGCAAACCCTCGGCGGTCATTGTGTGCTTGGGCCCCTGGCCAGGCGTGTAGCTGAACTGGCCACTTCGTTTCCATTCTGCCCGGTCGAGGTAGGAACGAGCGTCCCGCAAGGTATAGTCCGGAACATGCAGGCCAGCTGCTCGGGCGCTGTGCAGTGCCATGACCTGCCAACCCATCACGCTGGTGTCGCCAGCCTGCCCGGGTGAATATCGCCAACCACCCTTGGGGTGTTGGGCGGTCACGATAAAGTCGATGGCTGCCTGGGCAGGTTTCTTCAGTTTTTCATCACCGGTCAGCATGTAGGCTTCACAGAGGACAATGGCACCCTGCCCGTGCGCATACATCCCGGAATTCCCCTTGGACTTGTGACGCAGATCACCGTTTGGGTGTTGAACCGAGAGCAACCAGTTCAAGCCCCGGTTCACTTCTTTCTTGTATTTTCCTGCCTGGTGAGTCTGCCCGGCACCCAGGAATGGCAACAGGGCCAGGGAGGTGGCTGCTGAATCACTGGGAATCTTACCAGGATGGCTGCAATTACACCTGGCAGACAATCGATGATTTAGATTCCAGCTTCCATCCGGACTTTGATGCAATGATATCCAGCGCAATCCTCGGGAAACAGCGGCTTCGGTTCGAGTTGTACCTCCTTCGGTTTTGACCATTTCCACGCGAACACGAGGGTCGCGGGCTGCCAGCGATGGACGTTTGGTGTTGGCATCCCGAATATCTTTCTTGATATCTTTCAGCTTGGGTAGGTTGGGGTTCTTGGCATCGAAGTCTTCCCGCAGTTCTTTCGCTTCCTGGATGTCCTGTAGCACAGCCTCGCGTTGTTCCGGATCTTCCAGGTCGACATCCTCCGGAACAGGAACGTCCATCGTGATTTCATCCTGGGGATCCGTTTCCACAACGGTTCCTCCGTCACGCACGAAACGACTTTCCGTCAGAGACAGGGTAATGGTTTTCTTTGAATCATCAGTGACTTCAAAGAGTCCCAGCAGCGTGAGTAGTACCAGGTGAAAGATCATGCTGATAATCCAGGCCGGGGTATCCTTGAAGAAGTTGGTGACCCAGATGTCGGTACCCTGTAGCTGGTTTTGCCGACGGATTCTCGCTTGTGCAATAGAAGGCTTGGGTGTCGGGCCGGCAGCCGGTACCACCACTTCACGCCGAGTTTTCCTGGGAGCCGACGTGGTAGTTTTGCTGCGAACTGCTGGAGCAGGAGCGGTTTGGTGCTGTTCCCACAGCTTACGGGCTTCACGTTCCAGTTCCTCGGTCAATTCCATGCTGGACTGGCAGGCCCAGCAATCCGCAATCATTAACCACAACCGAATCGACATGGGAGCCTCGCAGTGAGGGCATCCGCACATCAAGGTATCCCCATCCATCCAAACGGACCCCGTTGTTGAGTCCTTGTCGTTTCCTGGCAGGGTGACAGGAACATGGGGTTTGGAAGGAGCAGTACCAGGAGCGTTTGTTGCAACGTCCAGGGTTGGCAGGGGATCGGTCGAGTTGAGGTCGAAGACCGGTACCGGCCCGGCTTGCCAGGATGCGTCTGCAAGGATAGGAGAGAGGTGCTCCAGTGGAACCATCTCCAGGCCAAGGTCGGAATTACTGTTGGACGAGGATTTCATCAATCAAGTTTAGTTTGCAGGATATGCCCTCAAGGTTCCCAGGACCTTCATGTGGCGGTTAGCCGTTCTGTTTCGTTTGCTGGCAGATGTTCGCAGCGCTGAGTCACTTGGGTCTGACTTCCATTCTATCCCACGACCCCTTCGTGGAACAAGCAACAAGCGCTCGCTTTCACCGGGGGACTGGCAGACAACTGCCGATTTTATCGCTACCATGGACCACTAGGTAAAGGGTAAGCGAGGAGATGAAGCAGCTTATGACCGATATGCATTCCCAACCGGATCCGACCCTGGACATGCCAGGAATCCACGATTCCATTTGCCAGCTGGTGGACAACATGTGCCGTGTTGTACTGGGAAAAACTGGTGTGGTGCAGCAATGTGTGATCGGCTTGTTGGCCGGTGAACATGTGCTCCTGGAAGATGTACCAGGCGTGGGTAAGACCTTGATGGGAAGGGCCCTGTCACGCAGTCTCGATGGAGAATTTTGCCGGTTACAGTTCACGCCTGATTTGTTGCCCAGCGATATCGTGGGTAGTACCGTTTTTAATACCAATACTTCCGAGTTTATTTATCACAAGGGCCCGATTTTCTCTAATATCGTGCTGGCCGACGAAATCAATCGAGCACCACCACGGACCCAGAGCGCCCTGCTGGAAGCAATGGGGGATCGACAGGTTTCCGTGGATGGGGTGACTTATGACTTGCCCAGTCCTTTCATGGTGATCGCGACCCAGAATCCGTATGAGATCGAGGGTACGTACCTTTTGCCTGAAAACCAAATGGATCGGTTCCTGTTACGTATTTCCATGGGATATCCTGACCGGGAAGAGGAACGCCAGGTCTTGATGTCACATCGTGAGGGAGAGCCCGTTGAGAGCCTGGATTCAGTGATGGATGTCACGGTCGTTGCTCGGCTGCAGGAAGCAGTTCGTGCGGTTCGTGTTGATCCGTCCCTTTACGACTACGTCCTTGATGTCATTGCCGCAACACGATCATCGGATGAACTGCACGTGGGCGTCAGTCCTCGTGGTGCAATTAGCTTGTGCCGAGCTGCCCAGGCAGCCGCCTTGATGGATGGTCGGGATTATGTCGTTCCGGACGATGTGAAACAGTTGGCAGTTCCCGCGCTGGCCCACAGGGTGATCAGTCGAGGACACTTGCAGACCGGGAATCGTGACGTACTGGAGACGATTATCAGGGACCTGGTGGAAGCGACTCCCATACCGGAATAAGCCATGTTTAGCGGACGTCGCATTACGATCACACGTGAGGGGTGTTATTACCTTTTCGTGGCTCTCTTTATTTCCGGTGGTGCGGTTGGGGGTGAAGTGAACCTGATGTTGCTGCTGTCAGGTATCATGATTGCTCCTCTCTTGTTGCACTGGCGCATCCTGAGTGTCAGTTTGCAACGCCTGGACCTGGAACGGCGAGTCCCAGCCTATGTACATGCCGGAGATCCGCTGCGTGTCCATCTCGTCTTACATAATGGTCGGCGACGTGTGGGTAGCTGGTGCATGGTGGTGCGGGACCAGTTGCGTCGTAATTCGAAGAGACGAGATGTGGGTGACCTGGCGTCAACCCAGGTAATGTTCCCTTTTACCTCGGCCGGAAACAAAACGACCGTTTCTTACCAGTGGATGTTGAATCGACGAGGAGAATACCAGTTTGGTGCTTTGCGATTAATGACCCGGTTCCCTTTCGGCCTGCTCAAGGGAAGCCGGAAAATGCAGGGGACCCAGTTACTGCTGGTTTATCCACGCATGGGCGCATTAACCAGCAAGTGGTTCCAGCTTATGGAAGCAGATCGCGTGGGGGGCCAGGAGTCTTACCATGCCCGGGGTAATGCGGAGGGAGACTATTACGGCTTGCGCCACTGGCAACCAGGGGATAGCCGGCGTTGGATTCACTGGCGTACATCTGCACGATTGGGACAGTTAGCCGTTAAGCAATTTGAACAACAGCGGGATCGGGATATTGCCCTGGTGCTGGACCTGCACCAGGCCCCTGGAGCAGGGATATCGGAACAGGCAACGGTCGAACTGGCGGTTAGCATGGCAGCAACAGTCATCCAGGACCTTGGTCGGAGGACCGGAATCCGGCTTGTCGTGGCCGCTTGCGGAGAATCCATGCATTACTGGGCAGCTTCCTCATCCAACCTGGTGGCAGCGGAAATTAATCGTTGCCTGGCCACGATCCAGGGAGGCGCAAGTGAAACCTTCCAGCAGGGTATTACCCGGTTGAAAGAAGAGTTGCGGCCCGGGAGCCAGGTGGTCGTTGTCAGTACCCGCTCCAGGGATATGATGCAGGCCATCGCTTTACCGGCGAAACCACTCTGGATCAATTGCAACGATCCAGGAGTGAATGCCTATTTCCA
>Ga0315331_10000164_pt1 | contig 41210 bp, 32 predicted proteins | sample M160m34915metaG_FD_203456 | JGI IMG/M metagenome (GOLD analysis project Ga0315331, IMG submission 203456) | Ammonia-oxidizing marine archaeal communities from Monterey Bay, California, United States - M1 60m 34915 | ecosystem: Environmental > Aquatic > Marine > Intertidal zone | place: USA...
AGCCAAGGTTATAAGGGACGCTGGTGTTCGAGGGGGGCTGATTGATGCAGGTGGTGATATGGTTGCTTTAGGGGAAGATTTGCTCGGTCAAAACTGGCGTTTGGCTATCCAGCATCCTCGAAATACCGAGGATTATCTTAGTGTGATTAGCGTCAGAAACGCAGCTGTGGCAACATCAGGAGATTATATGCAGTATTTAACCGAAGATCTGGTTCTGCATCACATTATTGATCCCCGTGTGGGCACTTCTCCAGACCACACTAGTTCTGTCTCTGTAGTGGCTCCAAGAGCCACTGATGCAGATGCCCTGTCTACTGCAGCACTGGTGATGGGCCCTGATGAAGGCATTAAGCTTTTGAATAAGCTTTCTGAAGTAGAGGGTATTTTGGTAACTAAAGACCAACAGATCATCAAAACCGATGGGTTTTCTCAATATGAAGTAGGCGTCTAGTTTTCCTGACGCTGAAAAAGCATATCAAAAACTCTACCCCAAGATCCAGACAATTCCCCGACAAACCCTGTGGCATCGCGTCTAAATCTAAAAATTCCGTTAGATGAAAATCGTTCAGAATTCCAGCTCTTATCAAATTCTGGCTCTCTAAAAGTTCCTAGGAAGGCGTCCTCGTATACAGGAGTTAGGACCTGCACTCGTCCAGGCTGCTGTTCTAATACCAACCGATCATTTTTGATTTTAACCGTATAGGTGGTATTAGAGTCATCACTACTGTAGGTCCCAGCGAATTCTTCTAATTCATTGATGCTGGGCTTCCAAATATTGGTCCGTTCGTAACGTTTATTTGTATACTGCCAAGAGTCCAGAGAAAATCCTACTGCGCTACCCTCATATATTTCAAAAATATAACGAGCCTGGGTATTGGGATGTTCAAATACTGAGGCGGAGATAGGGATTAGTTTGTTCTCATCGTCATAGAGATTTTCGCCTTCGGATTCCAGGTGTTTTGTCTGTCCAGTCACAGGTTCGGAATAAATTCCAGCATAGGAAGCAACTATTCCGGGCGCTAAAACCACGGGTTCAGGTAATGCGGGATTTTCTAAGAATTCACCGATGAAGATAGTGGCTATTTGATCCCTAATGGAACCAGGATTGGCATCGCTAGTATTACAGAGAAGAGCAACTGAAAGTTGGTGTTCTGGATATCGGGCGACAAAAGCCCTGTAGCCCGCAGTAGAACCAGTATGGCTTATACGCTGAACACCTCTGAATAGGTCAATTTGTAGTCCGCCAGCATATGTGATCACGGAGTTGTCTGTCAGACGACCCTGCTCATGCATCATTTCTGTGAATACCTGGCCGCCTAGTCGTCCATCATCTAAGGTTTGGTTCCAAATTAGCAGGTCATTTACTGTGGTAAGAAGGCCTCCATTTCCGTGTACATGCTCAATCGGCTGAAGGATTTCAAACTCACCGTCTTCCAGTGCTCGGTAGGCAGTACTTCTGCCTGGAACTATTCGTCTGTGATCATCTCTCCACTGTGTATTAGCCATTCCAAGCGGTTCAAAGATGTTTTGCGTTGAGAATTGTGCGAATGATGTACCACTTACGCGTGCTACTACAATAGCTAGTAGATTGTACCCAGTGTTGCTATATGAATATTCAGTTCCAGGTTGGAAGTTGAGTGCGGTTTGGCGACTGACAATATCGAGTACATCATCGTGATTGTGACTCCGTTCATGTCTTGGCCATCCAGATATGGAAGCCACTGCTCCCCAATCTCTTAAGCCACTAGTGTGAGTCATAAGGTGACGCAAGGTTATTTTGCTACCATAGTCGGGCACTTCGGGAATGTATTTTCTCACATCGTCCTCAAGCGTGAGTTTTTCCTCTAAAGCCAGCAATATGATCGCCGCTGAAGTGAATTGCTTCGAAACAGAACCGTTTTCAAATATTGTTTCCGTAGAGTTCCTGATCCCATGTTGCAGGTCAGCCATTCCATAGGCTTTTTTTAGGATAGTTTGGCCTGCCTCCATTACTCCGACTGCACAACCGGGTGAAGTAGATGTGCTCCATTGTTCGAAAATGTTGTCCACCTGAGAGGCTCTTCCGTTGTCATTAGAAGTGACACATGAGCTGACAATAGTAATGATAGATAAGGTCTGAAATATAGCTTTCAAGAGAGCCTCCCGATGTCATAAACCACGTTTATTTTGATGGCATACTTTCTTTTTTTAGGTAGTTTCCGTAATTGTGCTTTTGAGCCTAAACCAACAAGATTTTACAAAAATGTTCCATAGTGTATGAGTATAGTTGTCCCAGTCTGACCTTTAGATCGGACGATTACATAAAGACGATCATATTCGTGATCTTGAATTGTAGTGCTTTGACCTCCCAATAGTCTTACCAGTTCCGGGGTTGTATCAGAGTGTCCGCTGACAAGGTGTCTGCCTGGTGTTTTCAAGAGAATGTGTGAGAAATCTTCTAGATGCTCAGGGTTGTAGAGTTGAACCTCTAGTTCGAGGAGGGATGAAAGAGGTTCGACTGTATCTCGAGTTCGTTGAAGATCGGTAGAATGTATGTAATTAATTTGAGCGTCCGATAGCACTTTTGACAGTAAAATAGCTCGTTCTCTCCCGACCGAGGAGAGTGCTGCATCGCTTGAATTGTCGATTTTTTCAGCGTGTCTGACCAAGTAGATAATTGTTTCGTCTTCTATTTGACCTTGAACAGGACTTCCTAGCAAGAAACTGAAAAGGACAAACGATAATGTGAATAAATTACTGGGTTCATTTTTTTTCATTTTTTTGTCACTCTCTGCGGTCGGGTGGTTGGAAGTCTTTAATAGTAGACAGAGATCATATCAATGCAGCGATCCTATAGGTCTTTATTGCTTTTTTAATCGTTATTATTCTAGAATCTAACAATAGAGGTGTAACCATTCATCCATGGAATGTGTGAAATGAATTTTATTTTTTGGGCTTTGTGGTTTGTGTCTGCGCTAATAGTAACTGGGTCTCCAGATTCATTAGAAGCTCAAACCAGTTCGACTGCAAGTGCAAATCGAAGCATAAGCTTGTCTACGGGGGTTTTGCGTTATGCATTACAGGCAGATAGGGAATCCTCGTCAATGATTGCACTTGCAACTGACTATACGAACTCAGATCGAACACGTATTGAGTTTGGAGCAACCTACTCTAAACCTAGAGTCACAGCTCCAATGGATGAGTCGAGTACGATTTTTTCGCATGTAGCTACTCTGACGGCTACAGCTCAGGCAAGATTTCCTATAGGGATTTTGGAGCCTTATGTAGGGTTCAGTGGAGGTCTTTTCCTTCGTCGCGATGCAGATCCAGAAGGTGTCCGACTTTGGAATTCCACGATTTCTGTACCCGCAGGCATAAGAGTACGGATCCTTGGTCCTGTTGGAGTTAGGGGTGAGTATAGAATTCGACGTGATCAACACGATCTTTTTCCTTATGATAGTAGTGAGATCACAGCTGGTGTTTATTGGATTTTCTAAACCTGAGTGGAGACGTTGTTCTCTGGTACTAATCCAGATAGACTACGTTGAAGTAGGACGCGCGAAGTGAGGGCCGCCCTCGGCTTCTTTTAAAGATGTCGATGGAGGAAAGTCCGAGCTCCATAGGGTAAGGTGCCGGGTAACGCCCGGGGACTGGCTTTGGCTAGTAACGGAAAGTGCCACAGAGAGTAGACCGCCGATGACTCTATTAAGAGAACAGGCAAGGGTGAAAGGGTGCGGTAAGAGCGCACCGGACTTCTGGAAACAGAGGTTGCAAGGTAAACCCCACCTGGAGCAAGGCCAAATAGGGGACGATGAGATACCCGTTTCATTTGAGTCCCGGGTAGGCTGCTTGAGGCTGTCAGTAATGGCAGTCCTAGATAAATGGTCCTCCTGCTACTTTTGTAGCAGACAGAACTCGGCTTATTACCGCGTGTCTGACTTGCGCCCGTAGCTCAGCTGGATTAGAGCGCTGCCCTCCGGAGGCAGAGGTCACAGGTTCGAATCCTGTCGGGCGTACTTTTAGAGAGAGGTCATAATTTATTCAGGAGGAGAATAATGAAACTGAATCAAGTTTTCCGGTTACTACTAGTATTAATTATTCCGATCGGTTGTGTTGCTCAAAGTGGTCCGAGCACAGAGGGCGTAGAGGCTTTTAAACTCGGAACATTCGAGGTGGACGGGCAGCATCGGCTGGGTATTGTCCTGAGAGATAATTTAGTAATAGACCTCGTTTCTGCTAATACTGCTCTTCAGAAAAAACCTGGCATTTCAGAGATTCCCATGCCATCAGACATGTTAGAACTGATTGAACGGTACGAATCTGTTTTGAAACACCGTTTATATGAGATAGTCAATGATTTGAACCACAATAATGGATTGGAAGGACCAGGGAAATCAGATTTTGTTTATGAGGCGAGTGACTTAAGAGCTCTTCCTCCAATCATGTATCCCAGCAAAAATATGAATGCTGCGGTCAACTTCTACACACATGCATGTGAAGGCTGTACCGAGGAAGAGTTGCAAGCGAGGACTCGGGAGCGACAGGAGGATCGAGGGGTGCCCTACCTATTCCTGAAACCCACCCGCGGCGCGATCATCGGTAGCGGTGATGATATCGTTATTCCTTATGGCCGTGACCGGATCGAATGGGAGGTTGAATTGGCAATCGTATTCGGTACTGAGGGCAAATACATCTCTGCAAGTCGAGCCTACGATCACGTGTTCGGCTATATGGTCGCTATGGATGTATCCGATCGTGGTGGACGTCCACCTGGTGGTTACGGATCCGGCCAGGATTGGTTTGTCGGTAAAGGTCATGACACGTTTGCGCCCCAAGGGCCGTGGATTGTTCCAAAGGAGTTCTATGGCGATCCGATGGAACGCTTGCACCAGAGCTTGGTCATCGATGGCGTGACCGTCCAGGAGGCCAGAGCCGGAGATATGATCCACAACATCCCCGAGTTAATCGAGTACGCATCGTCGCTAATCACTGTATTTCCTGGTGACGTTCTGCAAAGTGGAACGTCGGGCGGAACGGGTGCGGGTCGCGTCCAGCGGGCGACAGGATCTGGTTACCTGCAGGCTGGTGAAACGATCAATGCCACCATTGAGGGAATCGGTACGCTAACTCATACTGTTGTCGCGGAAGAGAGCGTTCCAGATGATCTGTCCGGCGCGCAACTGCCTCCAGTTCGTAGCTACAGACCTCCAGGGAATTGAGATGCTACCACAATCTGTAAAAAACCGTGAAACTCTTTTGTTTAGTGGAAGTGAAATTAAGGAACTTCTTGGCCTAGAGGATTACTTTGCTTTGGTAGAGAATGCCTTTCGGCTCTATGCCCAAGATAAGAGTTTGGCTACGGGCTTGCTTCACGTTGATACCGAAGATGGCGAATTTCATATAAAAGCTGGCGGATTAGCTAGTGGAAAAACATATCTAGGACTTAAGTTGAACGGAGGCTTTTTTCAGAATCAGAAGCGGTTCGGTTTGCCGAATATCCAAGGTATCATCGTTCTCTGTGACGGTAAGGATGGCTCACCTTTGGCGATAATGGAGTCGGTCGAGATCACTATTAACCGGACGGGGGCCACGACAGCTGTCGCAGCGAAATATTTAGCAAGGCCTGATTCAAAGACAGTCACCATTTGTGGATGTGGAACACAGGGCGGGATCCAACTCAGATCCTTAAAACAGGTGTTACCGATACAGAAGGTTTTTGCAACTGATGTGGACTCTGAGAAGGCAGCCAATTTTGCAAATGATATGGCCGAAGATCTTGAATTGGAAGTAGTTGCAGTTGATTCGGTTGACCAGGTTATAGAAACAAGTGATGTCCTGGTGACCTGTACACCTTCTACTTCTCCGTTAATAAAACCTGACAGGATTCCCGATGGAATTTTCATAGCAGCCGTCGGTGCGGATAGTCCAGACAAGCAAGAGTTAGATGTAGGGGTACTTGCCCAAGCTAAAGTAGTTGTTGACCTCTTAGATCAATGTAAAAATGTGGGGGAGTTACATCACGGAATTAAAGCGGGCAAGATTACCGAAGAAGAGGTTCATGCAGAATTAGGTCAAATAATAGTTGGGAGTCGAAGTGGTCGGACATCTGATGAAGAAATCATCGTTTTTGACGCGACCGGTTCAGCTTTGCAAGACACGGCAGGTGCTATTGCCGTATACGAAAAAGCACTCTCCGACGAAGGGAGAAACAAGTTCGATTTCTTCTCTTAATTGCAAGTGGCTACGCTTTCTCTGCTAGTCGTTTGTTTACTTGGGCGACGACATTATCGACTGTGATTCCGAATTGATTAAATAGATCTTCGGAAGGAGCGGAAGCTCCGAACCTATCTATGCCTATTGGTATACCTTCATTTCCGATCCATTTATGCCAGCCAAATGTAGAACCAGCTTCGATTGCTACTTGAATCTGACAATCGGGCAGCAAAATGGAATTCCTATACTCTCTTTTTTGCTGAGAGAAAAGATACCAGCTAGGCATACTGACCAAGCGGGTGGACACTCCCTGTCCTTCCAGTCTTTCTTTGGCCTGCAGAGCTATACCTACTTCTGACCCACTTGCAATAAGAACGGCTTGAGGTGCTCCATTGTTAGCCTCCGCAAGGGTGTAAGCTCCAAGTCGTGCACCTTCTGCTGAAGGGAATGTTGTCCTATCCAGAGGGGCTACTGCCTGGCGTGTGAGTGACAAGAATGTAGGGCCAGTCTTTCTCTCCACTGCGATTCTCCAGGCTATTGCTGTTTCGGCAGGATCAGCAGGTCTTAAGTCGAGCAGATTGGGGATGGCTCTTAGAGTCATCAGCTGTTCCACTGGCTGGTGGGTAGGGCCGTCTTCTCCTAGTCCAATGGAGTCGTGAGTGAATACGTATTTGACAGGCAGATTCATTAAGGCGGCCAATCTAATTGAAGGCCTCATATAATCAGAGAAAATAAGAAATGTTCCAGCGAAGGGTTGTATTCCCCCATGTAACGCAAGTCCATTTAGAATTCCAGCCATGCCGTGCTCTCTGATTCCAAATCGAACGACACGTCCCCCAGGAGTTTCGTGGGTAAGGTCATCCGTTCCATCAATATCGGTCATGTTGGAGGGTGCTAGATCGGCTGAACCGCCTATAAGATTGGGACAGCTTTGTGCTATGGCCTGTAAGATTTCCCCTGACCATGAACGAGTGGCTTTATTTTCTTGGACGTCTTCATAGGTAGGAACCTCAGTGTCCCAATCCTGAGTGAGATTCCCTTTAATCAACTCTATATATTCTTTTGCTAGCTTCGGATATGTGACCTTGTAAGATTCATAAAGTTTGTCCCACTGTTCCTCAGCATCTTTTCCTTTATCAGAAGTTTTACGACAGTTTGCAAGGGTTTGAGGATCGACATAAAAAGGTTCGTGAGAAGGGTAGTCAATGTTGTTTTTAGTGGCTTTTATCTCTTCCAAGCCCAGTGGGCTGCCGTGGGCTGAGGACGTGTCAACCTTATTGGGACTACCTTCGGCTATCCTTGTTTTTAAGACTATTAACGAAGGTTTTTCCGTTTCTGTCTTTGCCTGGTCGATAGCTTCATTGATCTGGTGAAGATCATTGCCGTCTTCTACACAAACCGTGTGCCATCGGTAGCTTTCAAAACGTGAGATATGATCCGTTGAACTAGTTAGGTCAGTACTACCCTCAATCGTAATTTTATTGTCATCGAAAATCCAAATTAGTTTTCCGAGTCTTTGGTGTCCGGCAAATTCTGCTACTTCATGTGATACACCTTCCATCAGATCTCCGTCAGAACAAAGCGCGTAAGTATGATGGTCGACTATGTCGTAGCCATCCCTATTGTATCGGTCCGCTAACCATCGTTCTGCAACAGCCATTCCCACGGAGTTAGAAACACCTTGGCCAAGCGGTCCTGTGGTTGTTTCCACGCCTGGAGTATGGTGTACTTCAGGATGTCCAGGAGTTTTAGACCCCCACTGACGGAATTTCTTTAAGTCCTCCAAGGATAGCTTATACCCAGTCAAGTAGAGGAGAGAATATATCAACATGGATGCGTGGCCCACCGAAAGGACAAATCGGTCACGATTTGTCCATGCGGGGTTAGTGGGGCTGTGTTTTAGGTGTTTTGTCCAGAGGAGGTAGCCCACTGGGGCTAGAGCCATTGGTGTTCCAGGGTGTCCCGAGTTGGCTGCTTGAACAGCGTCCATAGATAGCACTTTTATTGCGTCAACACAAAGTCGATCTATGGTTTCCGAAAAGTTGTTTTGTTGCTTATGCATTGTTCGACTCCACTACAAAGTTAACTAACCTATTGGGGACGTAGACGACACGTTTGACCATAGCTGTGTCCAGGTATCTCGCGATGTTTTTTTCTGCTCTCGCTATTTTTTCTACTGAGTTCTTATCTATATCTGCCTCCACCGTGATGGTTCCTCTCAGTTTTCCGTTAATTTGAATCGCTATTTCAACATTGTCCTCTCGTGTTTTGTCAGGTTCGTACTGGGGCCAATTCATACCTGAAAAGATGCTTTCACTATGTCCGAAGGATTCCCAGAGATCTTCTGCTAGGTGCGGTGCAAAGGGCGCTATCATGACAATAAGAGGCTCAACCTCAGATTTTTGTGGGACACGACCTTTGGACCGGACAACATTGAGGTATTCCATTAGTGCGGCTATAGATGTGTTATATCTCAGCCTTGGGAGCTGTTCCGTTACCTGCTGGATCGTTTGGTGTAGCTTTCTTTCAACCACGGTATTCTTCTCCACGCTATCATTTTGCAGAGCTTCCGTAGCTGTTTCCCAAACTCTGTGCAAGAATCCGTGTGGCCCTTGAATACCTTCATCTTGATAATCACCTCCTTCATCAAATGGCCCTAGGAACATCAGATAAGTCCTGAAAGTGTCCGCACCATATTTTTCAATAACTTGGTCAGGGATAATTACATTGCCCTTACTTTTCGACATTTTAGCTCCTTCGCGGATGATCAAGCCGTGAGCTCGGAAGCGAACAAATGGTTCTTGAAAATCTATGTGACCAATATCATGAAGGGCCATTGTGATGAAGCGACTGTAAAGTAGATGAAGCACTGCATGTTCATTTCCGCCTATATAACAGTCTACAGGTAACCATTTGCTAGTAATATCGGAATCGAAAGGTGCGGTTTCAGAGTCTGATGAGGGATATCTAAGGAAATACCACGAACTATCTAGGAAGGTGTCTGAAACGTCGGTTTCTCTTCTTGCGGTGGCTCCGCACTCTGGACAGACTGTGATGTACCATTCCTCCATTCTGGCTAATGGGCTCACTCCAGAGTCATCAGGCTTGAAATCTTCTACTCTGGGAAGGACAATAGGTAAATCTTTTTCTGGAACTGGAACAGGCCCGCATTCCTCACAGTGGATTATTGGGATGGGTGGACCCCAATAACGTTGTCGAGAAATGCACCAATCATGAAGACGGTATCCGATGTGCACAGATGCTAAACCTATGTCTTTTAACCATTCGCAGATTTTTTTCTTAGCTTCCTGAACAGGAAGGCCGTCAAAGGCTTGGGAATTGATAAGAACCCCATCTCCCACATAAGCTTCTAGTAGATCAGTGATATTATTTTCGGATGTTCCTTGAGATCTCACCACTTGCCTTATTGGTAAATCCATAGTTTTGGCAAAATCAAAATCCCTTTGGTCGTGGCCTGGGACAGCCATAATGGCTCCGGTTCCGTATCCCATCAGTACATAATCAGATATCCAAATCGGTATTGCTATGCCGTTTGCCGGATTCAAAGAATACCCTCCAGTAAAGACTCCAGTCTTAGCCTTTTCAGTTTTTTGTCTAGCTACTAAGTCTAATTTTGCAGTTTGTTCTTGATATGCCTGCACGGCTTTTGCTTGTTGGCTACTGGTGATGTCTTTAACGATTGGATGTTCTGGCGAAAGTACAATGTAGGTAGCTCCGAAGACGGTATCTGGGCGTGTGGTAAAGACTTCTATGTTTTTTAGATCTTTGGTTGCACTGAATAACTCGTCCTTACTCATCCCATCAAAGGAATTTTCTCTCTGTTCTTCTGGCAGAATGGGAAAATGTAGGATTGCTCCTTCGCTACGACCAATCCAATTTTCCTGTGCTTTTTTTGTAGTTTCTGACCAGTTTATATTCTTAAGCCCATCTAAAAGTCTTTGAGAGTATTGGGTAATACGGAAGAACCATTGTGCAATATTTCTCTGTTCAACGGGGGTATCACATCGTTCACACCTTCCACCTATGACTTGTTCATTTGAAAGTACCGTCATACATGAGGGGCACCAATTTACGGGAGCTTCTTTTCTTACGGCTAGCCCAGCTTTGAATAGTTGGATGAATATCCACTGAGTCCAGCGGTAATAGGTGGGGTCAGTAGTGTCGACCGTATGATCCCAGTCAAACATTCCTCCCATCCGCTTAAGTTGTCTAGTGAAATTCGCTACATTGCTGGGAATCAGGTCCATCGGATGTACACCCTGCTTGAGGGCGAAATTTTCCGAGTGGATACCGAAAGCGTCAAATCCTATGGGTTCAAAGACAGTGTGGCCCGCCAGTTGTTGAAAGCGTCCGTGGACATCGGCTCCAGTGAATGCGTAGATATTCCCAACGTGGAGTCCTTCTGCTGAAGGGTAAGGAAACATCATGAGATTGTAGTATGGATTCTCACCTCTTTCGAGGAGTTCGGCACTCAAGCTATTGGTCCCTTCTTCTTCCCATCTTGCTTGCCATTTACCTTCGATCGCAATCGGTTTATAGCCGTTATTATTGTTGCCGCTCATGATTATCTCACGGGATCCTATATTGTGTCTTTGACATCTTCATTTTGGGGCATCAAACTACGTCCTTGGGATCAGTACCACAAACTAATTTCTTATACAGGGCGCGAGCTAGCCAGGGGAAAATGGATATATCTTGGACTAGATTTCCGATGCGAGGACTGTGTTATAGCCCTAGACCTGTAACAGAGATCATTCTTCCAGCAAAGAAAAAGGGTCTTTTCTGCTCTCTGCGTTGTTCTTTACATATGCAATTGCTGATCTAAGATTTCCCCATTCTTCAATTAAGTTGTTGAACTCACTGAGTCGGGTGTTGTAACGAAGTTGAGCCAATAGCGTAGCATTATTGATAGGTGTCGCGGTGAAGTATTGATAGCTTAAGATTTCTAGATTGGGTTGAATTGTGTTCACGAAATAGTCGAGAGATTGATCAAAAAGTTTTCCCCTTTTAGCCAGTTTTTCTGAGAGGCTGAGCTTATTGTTTTGGTATATCTTTTGTAGGTCCTTTATAAAGCCAGAAAAAAACCTGTCAAATTGCTTTTGATCTGTTTGTCGGGCCTTGGCCTGTTCACAACGAAGGTTTGCGGCAGAGGTGTCTAGGTGCGTACAGAAGAATTCAATGGTGCCAGCCCTTCCAACAAAAGTTGCAAAGCTTTCATTGAAATCCACCTGATCCCTAACAAACAGATGATTATGCGCTAATTCATGCAAAACTGTTTCGACCAAACCAATTTCATTTTGTCTGAGAACTGTAGATAGTATGGGATCGGAAAACCAGCCTAGTGTGCTAAAAGCTGAAGTGGGTCGTAAGTATGTATCAAAACCTTCTTTCTGCAGCGCTAGCTGCGCCGCCAGGGCTTTATCTTCGTCGAAGAACCCTCTATAGGGAAATCGTCCGACTATAGGAAACCACCATGTTTTTGGTTCTAGAGTATCTTTGGGAGAAGCTGATAGCACTAGCGCAAGTGTATCCCGGTCCAGTTGTGTGAAGGTGGTATAAGATGTTCCTACATCCATGGCCAAGGTTTCTGATGCGAATTTTCTGGCCTCTGAAACCAAAGTCAACTTGGTTCGTAAATCACTTGGAGTGGCATTGTCTCCTATGACTTCAGTGATTGGTCTTCTTGATGTGAGGATCTTTAATTCAGCTAGACCAGCTTGTATTACATAAGCTGGTGAACATCCATAAGTGAACAAAAGCAAAGTCATGCTAAGAAAAACCGAGTAAATGGCACGGGGGACTGATTTATGATGCGTTGACATGGATTTCCTTTTGATTACACCCGCCCTTTCCTGTCGCTCTACTGTATACCCAAATTCTGGTAAATGTTTCCTTCAAAACACTTAGTGGTGCCCTTAGTCCTTTATTCCTGTTCCTGACAAGATCGGTCCGACGAAGCCTTGAGAGCAAGGTCTTCCTAGCACACTTCTGTGATATAGGTTATTCCTATCACAATGATATTATTAGCAAATATAGTCTACCAATTTCTTCTAATTCTCATGCGGATTGCCTCGATTTTTGTGGCTTTTGAACCAAAGCAGTCCTCGAAATTTCTCCGGGGACTTTATGGCCGCAAAGATGCTTACAGGAGGCTGAGGGAGTGGGGCGAAAATTCCAGGAACCCCGACATTCCAACATTCTGGATACATGTTTCGTCAGCAGGGGAGCTTTTGCAAGCAAGGACCGTCGCTCAGTGTTTAAGAAAAAGAATGGGAGATATTCAAATTGTCCTAACTTTCTTTTCCTCATCTGCGCAGAAGCCAGCAACAACCTTTCCTTCTGATATACACACTTATCTCCCATGGGACTTGTCTGGGGATATGGCCGACTTGTTAAAAGTCTTGCGTCCTGCTGCTATTTTATTCACACAGAGGGAAGTTTGGCCCAATTTGAACTGGCAGGCAAAAATTAGAGGTATACCCACGATCTTGATAGCTGGGACATTACCTAAGTATTCAAAAAAATTGAGATGGCCTTGGTGCGTTTATGCTAACCTTACAATCGCTCAGGTCAACGCTATAGCAGCAGTTTCAAAAAATGATGGAAAGCGGTTTGAAAGATTGGGTTTCGACAATGAGCTGATCAAAGTAACAGGAGATCCAGGTGTAGATGCAGTACATGAGCGTTGCAACTACTCAAATGAACGAGGAGCTAATCTTGATCTTGGTAGCTTCGAGGACTCTCTAATAGTTGCCGGTTCTACCTGGGGTGCAGATGAGGAAATATTACTCTCTGCATTAGTGGAAATCAGGTCGGTCAGGCCAGAAACCAAGATGATCATAGTTCCACACGAAGTTTTCCCAAGGAATATTCAGCGTTTGACCAAAAGATGTATAGATAGAGGGCTAGATGTTGTCCAGTTCTCTAGTTTATCTCGAGAAACAAGAAACATTGGGGATGTGTTGGTTGTAGATCAGATGGGGATTTTACCTGATTTGTACACTTTTTCAGCTATTTCGTATGTAGGCGGAGGATTTAGTAATAAAGGGTTACATTCAGTATTGGAACCGGTTGCTGCAGGGAGACCAGTTCTGTTCGGACCTAACTATAAAAACTCGTTGGCAGCTTGTCGTTTACTTGAAATGGGGGTAGCAAGGGTAGTTTTAAATGCGGAAATGATTACCCAGGTTGTTACAGAGCATCTTTCAGATAGTACTGTATTGTTGAAAGTGAGTAGAAATGCACTAGGCTATATTGATGCAAATAGAGGGGCCACTGATAAAACCATAGATTTAGTCTGCAATGTGTTGGAAACATTCAATCGCTGAGCGTATCAATTGAGAACGGAAATTAGATTCAGAGGAACGATTTTACTCCTGAGTTTGGGTATCCTAGTAGCTATGAATGTTGCCTGCGAAGCTAGGCCGCGGACTAGTGAAACTGAAGGGGCCTGGAAGTCCAGCTTGGATCAGCCGGTAGATGCTGATAAGGATCAAACCTCTCAGGGTGAAAGTCCCTTAGTCATAAAGCAGGAAATTATGAAAAATAATGAGGAATCTTCGCCACCTGATCAGCCGAAACCACTGTTGGCTAGAATGGAAAGTGGAGTTGTAGTGGAAAGACTTGAGATTCCATTAAAGCCACTTGAGTTTGAGAAGCCTGATTCAGTAAGGGGTATTTACATAAACGCCTGGGCTGCCGGTTCGAGTACAAGGTCCCAACACCTTATTGATTTAGCTAATAGGACGGAAGTGAATACCTTTGTAATAGATATCAAAGATGCTTCAGGGTATGTGAGTCATCCTACTAGAGTTGAAGTAGCTCAAGAGATAGGTGCTGACCAACAAATCAGGATAAGAGACCTATTGAATTTGTTGGATCGACTTCATGAAAACGGAATTTATCCGATAGCTCGTATAGTAGTAGTGAAGGACCCCTTATTAACTAAAAGTAAACCAGAACTTGCCATTCAAGATACCGCTGGCGGTGTCTGGGTTGATGAAAAAGGAGTTAGTTGGGCTAATCTTTATGAACGATTGGTCTGGGATTACCACTTAGAGCTTGCTCAGGAGATGATTGCAATAGGTTTTCCTGAGATCCAGTGGGATTACATACGATTTCCAGATTCACCACTGGAACACCTAGAGCGAGCGGTCTTTTCGAATAGTGAAGGTAGAACTAGGAGTGAGGCGGTCAGCAGTTTTTTGGATTATGTCAACGCAGAGACAGAGGATTATCAGGTTGATATAACAGCTGATGTATTTGGGGCGACTACTTCACTCAATTATGACCTGGGAATTGGTCAGTTATGGGAAGAAGTTGTGAGTAGAGTGGATGTAGTTTTACCGATGGTCTACCCGTCACATTACTGGTCTGGCAGCTTCGATATTGAGGAACCTAATAACCATCCCTACGAAGTAGTTAAAATGGCTCTATCGGACGGCTTGGAAAGGGTTAAAAAACTTGGTTCCGTGGGATCTATTCGGCCCTGGCTACAGGACTTCACTTTAGGGCACCCCCCGTATGGTTCAGCTGAAATCAGAGCTCAAATACAAGCAACCTATGATGTGGGTATTCATGAGTGGATTCTGTGGAATGCTTCTAGTCGTTACAGTGAAGAGGGCCTTTTCCCCGCAGAAGGTTTTCCAGACGGATTTGAACCTGAACCTACGATTCGTATCAATGGGGTTGTTCTACCGCTTTTTGAACATCTAAAAGAAAGACATGAATCCGATTCGATCATCCAAGGTGACACACTGAAGAGGCCTAGGTGAAAAATAGCGAAGTAAAAATATATGGATGAATTTATTAGTGTCAGAGGTGCGAGTCAGCATAATCTCAAGAATCTTGACATTGACTTCCCAAAGCGGTCATTCACTGTAGTTACAGGTCCATCGGGGTCGGGGAAATCGTCTTTGGCTCTAGACACAATATTTGCCGAAGGTCAGCGCAGGTACGTTGAGTCACTGTCGACTTATGCGAAGCAATTTCTGAACAGAATTGAAAAACCTAAGGTTCAATCTATTGAAGGCATATCACCTGCAGTAGCGCTCGAGCAGAAAAACCCCACAAGGTCAAGTCGTTCTACTGTAGGAACAGCTACTGAAGTCTATGGGTATATGCGACTACTTTGGGCGCGAATCGGCACTACATACTGTCCAGATTGTGGGGACGAAATTAAGGCGGATTCAGTCACTAGTGTTATAGAGGAGCTTCAGCGCTTACCAGCGTCTACTCGTATCCAAGTAACATTTCCACTTGGAACCAGAGATCAGCCAAAGCCAGACCTTTTGATTGAAAATCTTAAAGCACTTGGATATGTGCGACTTTTAGTTGATGGGGTAATGGTTGATTTAGGTGATCCAGATAAAGAAAATATTTTTGAGCAGAAAGATCTCTTAGACTCTTCCGAAGTCTTGGTATTGGTAGATCGTCTGGTGATAGATCACGCTCAGCGTGATCGCCTGGCAGATTCAATCAGTATCTGTTTTAAGCAGGGAATGGGCGAAGCAATCGTGATAGCTTTCAATAATGAAGAGGTAACAAGGCTAAATTTTTCTGAGTATTTCAAGTGCGAAAAACATCCTGATCTCAAATTTCTTCATCCTACACCAAAGTTGTTTTCCTTCAACAATTCTTACGGGTGTTGTCCTAATTGCACAGGATTTGGTGCGACTTTGGAGTATGATGAAGATTTGATTATTTCCAATCCTAAACTTTCAGTGAATGAGGGCGCCGTTGATCCGTGGAGTAAGCCACGCTACCATAGGGAACGGAAGAAACTTCAATCCTTTGTAATCTCCCATGACATTTCTCCCGATCTTCCCTGGGGTCAGATTCCCCAAGAAATAAGAACCGCAATTATTGAAGGATCTACTGATTTTAGAGGTGTGATCCCCTTCTTGAAATCTAGGGAACGGAAAAGGTATAAACCCTACATCCGCATTTATCTGCGTAGGTATCAGGCAACTAGAATGTGTATGGACTGCGAGGGGGCTAGGGTCAGGAAGGAAGCTCTATGTGTAAGGTTAGTGGGTTATACAATCGCCCAGGCAACCCAACTCTCTATTACAGATCTTGAAGAGTGGGTATCGACCATAAAACTGAGTGAGATGCAAACAGCAGTAGCAGCAACCATTTTGGTTGAACTGCAAGGGAGGTTGGCTTTCCTGTTAGAAGTAGGCTTGGGTTATCTGTCCCTTGATCGTCAGGTCCGCACCCTTTCAGGCGGGGAATCCCAAAGAATAGGCCTCGCTAATTCTTTGGGATCGCAACTCGTAGACACTTTATATGTATTAGATGAACCAACAGTAGGCTTGCACCCCAAGGACATTGGTAGCTTGCTAAATCTCCTAGGAAAACTGAGGGATGTTGGTAATACAGTGTTGGTAGTGGAACATGATTCTTTAGCTATCATGCAGTCAGATTATGTAGTGGAGCTGGGTCCTGGATCTGGGAGGGAAGGGGGAGATTTAGTTTTTGAAGGTACCCCTCAGGATCTCTGTGATGCTGATAGTGTCACTGGAAAGTTTCTTTCAGGGAAAACTGACATTGCGTTACCGAAGTCAAGAAGGTCCGCGAGCCTCTCTCAGTTGAGAGTATACGGTGCGACTCTGCATAATTTGGTAGATGTGGATGTTAAAATTCCGCTCGAAACAATAACGGTTGTGACAGGGGTGTCTGGATCTGGGAAATCAACTTTGGTTCATGACATAATTTACAAAGCGGTTCGGTGGGACTTAAACAAGCGAAAAGAGATTTCGTCGAAGGAAAATATCAAAGCAATTCGAGGCATAGAAGGTACGGAAGCAATTGATGAAATCGTTTTGGTAGATCAGTCTCCCATCGGACGCACTCCTAGGTCTAATCCAGCTACATATATCAAAGTATGGGGCGAAATTCGAAAAATTCTTGCAGTACAGCCCTTATCACAAGAGCGGGAGTACACTGCGGGGCACTTCTCCTTCAATGTCAGTGGTGGTCGCTGTGACGAATGCAAGGGGGCGGGTCAGGTAAAAGTGGAGATGATTTTCATGCCTGATATCTATGTAGTTTGCGACTCTTGTCGTGGCTATCGTTACAGACCAGAGGTGCTCGAGGTGACTTTCAAGGATTTAAATGTCGCCCAAATCCTTGGCCTGACTATCGACGAAGCATTTCAATTTTTTGCCCAGAACAGGAAGATTGGAAAGATCCTGTGGATCCTGCAAGAGGTGGGATTAGGGTATTTACAGTTAGGACAACCTGCTAACACTCTGTCAGGTGGCGAATCGCAGAGGCTCAAAATAGCGAGGGAATTGACCTCAACAGCAAAAGGAAAGTCACGCAATCTTTACGTTCTTGACGAACCCACGACCGGTCTTTCAGGCGCTGATGTGAAACAGTTATTGGTTGTATTGAACCGATTGGTGGATTTGGGGAATTCTGTTCTCATGATTGAGCACAATATCGACGTCATTAAAATCGCTGATTGGGTTATAGATATGGGACCTGGTGCTGGACCCACTGGCGGACGAGTAGTGGCTGAGGGTGCACCCGAGGCAATAGTGAGTAACTCAGAAAGCATCACAGGAGAATATTTACATGCAGTGTTGCCGGTTTGATTAAGTTGACGTGAAGAAAATCTACCACGTTTTTTACGGGAGGGTTAGATGGCTTAATGCTAAACGTTATATTGAGAATATAAATACTAAAATCTGAACAATTACCTGTAGTACATTTTACTTGTGGTTAAGCCATTTCTGCATTATTTTCAATGGACTTAGGCAGTGTCTGTAATGGGGGTCTCTGGATATAAAATCAGAAGAGGCCGCTGAGGGTTTTTCTTTGCTGGTGAAATCGCTATAAATTTGCAAGTAGCCGTTAAAGATCCTGAGCAATCAAGAGGGAAACGGACCGTCTGGTTGGTAGTATACTGAATTGTGATTGTAGACGGAATCAATGCGCGGGTCAGGCTTCCTTTGGGGATTTGTAAATGGCAAATGACGATCTCATAGTAGACGGAGAAAAAATTTTAGAGCGTCTCATCGAAGACGAAATGCGGGAATCTTTCATCGATTATTCGATGAGTGTAATTGTCCAAAGGGCTCTTCCTGATGTTAGAGACGGATTGAAGCCAGTTCACCGACGTATCATGTTTGCAATGAGTGGTCTCGGATTAACTCCGGGTAGGGCTTACAAAAAATGTGCGACTGTAGTCGGTGAAGTCCTAGGTAAGTATCACCCTCATGGTGATAGCGCTGTTTACGATGCACTCGTGAGAATGGTTCAAGATTTTTCTTTACGCTATCCCCTTGTGGACGGACAGGGAAATTTCGGTTCAATAGATGGTGATAGAGCTGCCGCTTACAGGTATACAGAAGCTCGTATGACTTCACCAGCAGTTGAAATGTTGGAAGATATCGACAAGGACACTGTCAGTTTCGCTCCGAACTTTGACGCCCGGCTAGAGGAACCAACGGTGTTGCCAGCGAAGATACCGAACCTGTTAATCAATGGTAGTTCAGGAATAGCGGTCGGTATGGCCACTAACATTCCTCCACATAATCTGAGAGAAATAGTTGCTGCTACCAAAGCATTGATTGAAGATGAAGAGACTTCAGATCAAGACCTTTTAGAAATAGTGAAAGGTCCAGATTTTCCTACGGGTGGGTTCATCTGTGGGACCGATGGTATAGAGGCTGCATACAAGGAAGGGCGTGGCAGGATACTCATGAGGGCTCGTACGGAGATTGAAGAATCCGATACGGGTTCTGAGCGTATTATCGTGACTGAGATCCCGTTTATGGTCAATAAATCGAGGCTGATAGAACAAACTGCTCAATTGGTGCGGGACAAGAAGATATTCGAAATCAGAGATATAAGAGACGAATCTGACAGGGATGGACTGCGGATAGTAATAGAGCTGAAGAGGGATACTATACCAGCGATTGTGTTGAATAAACTCTACAAGCACACTCAGATGCAGTCGAGCTTTGGTGCAAATATGCTGGCTTTGGTAGATGGAGAACCACGTGTTCTCTCGTTGAAGAAAATCCTCCAGCATTTCATTGAGCACCGTCATACTGTGGTTGTTCGAAGGACTACTTTCGACTTGAATAAGGCAGAGGAGAGAGAACATGTTCTTGAAGGGCTGAAGATCGCTGTCGATAACATCGACAAGGTGATTAAGATAATTAGAGGGTCGGCCGATTCAGCCAAAGCATCGGAAGCCCTACAGGAATCTTTCAAGCTCTCAGAACGTCAAGCCAAAGCAATCTTAGATATGAGACTTTCTAGATTGACTGGGCTGGAAATGGAGAAGTTAAATACGGAGCTAAGAGAAGTACAAGAAAAGATAAAAGGGTTGCGAAAGATTCTGGGTGACAGAGGGATTCGCATGGAAATCATTTCCGATGAATTGAGCTATGTAGCGGAAAAATATGGAGATGATCGCAGGAGTGAGATCATTGGTGGGGCAGGATCGTTGATGGAAGAAGATTTGATTGCTGATGAAGAAATGGTAATCACGTTTTCTCACCAGGGTTATCTCAAAAGGACGGAGATAGACACTTACAGGGCTCAGCGTCGGGGAGGCAGAGGTCTAAAGGGGATGGGGACTAAAGACGAAGATTGGGTAGAGCACGTTTTCCTAGCGTCAGCCCATCAGTACCTGATGATTTTCACTCGTTCTGGTAAATGTCATTGGCTGAAAGTTTGGCAGATCCCATCAGCTAAACGGCATTCCAGAGGAAAATCGATTGTGAACCTTTTGAATATCGATCCCAACGATGAAATTGCCTCCGTAGTACCAGTACGGGAGTTTTCAGAGGATCGTTATTTAATGTTTTGTACAAGAGCTGGCAGGACTAAGAAAACACCCCTAGCTGCTTATGGAAATGTTAGGTCTGTGGGCTTGAACGCTATCACTATAGGTGATGGAGATGAACTGATAGACGTTAGAATAACTGATGGGTCGAACGAAGTGATTTTGGCTACGAGAAATGGAAAAGCGATCCGTTTTAATGAATCAAGGGTTCGTTCAATGGGCCGAACTGCGGCTGGAGTTATTGGGGTCCGTCTAGATAAGGTAGATAAAGTTGTCGGGATGGTAGTGGTGGAAAGAGAAGACGCGACTCTGCTGGTCGTATCCGAAGGAGGAATGGGTAAGCGCACCGACATAGATGCCTATAGACTTACTAATCGAGGTGGAAAGGGTGTCATAAACCTCAAAACTAACAAGCGCACGGGTAAGGTGGTCGCCATCAAGTCTGTAGCACCTCAGGATCAATTGATGTTTATAACTCGTAACGGAGTGATAAATAGGCAGCCTGTCGATCAGATCGGAGTCATTGGTCGGGCGACTCAAGGCGTACGGCTTGTAAATCTTGATGATGGCGACGTGGTCATGGATGTTGCTAGAATTATTCAGGATGAGGATCCGATTGAGGATGAGTAAGTCCGATCTGGTGAGTCTGAGTCTTATACGAGAAGCTCATGAGCGTATTAAGTCTGTAGTTGTGCGAACTCCTCTATATCATGCAGCGGCCCTAAGTGATGAGTTGGAAGGTAAAGCTTTTTTAAAGTTGGAATCACTTCAGCGCACGGGGTCTTTTAAGATACGGGGTGCGTACAATTTTGTAGCTCAAATTCCAGATGAAATAAGATCCCACGGTGTCATCACCTACTCATCAGGGAATCATGCGCAAGCTGTAGCGTTGGCAGCACAATTGCATGGGGTTAGGGCGGTAGTCGTTATGCCAGTGAACGCTCCACAGATAAAAAGAGACGGTGCAGTTCGGTTAGGAGCTGAAGTAATTCTTGAGGGGACGACTTCAACGGAAAGAAGGATTCGGGCTGAATCTATCGCTACGCAAGAGAGTCTTTCCATTGTTCCTCCCTACGATGCACCGGAAATAATCGCTGGGCAGGGTACTGCAGGCCTGGAGATTGCTGAAGATTGTGATGATTTTGATGTGGTTCTGGCTCCAATAGGAGGAGGGGGGCTTTGCAGCGGCTCCGCCGCCGCTATAAGAAGATTGAGGCCTGATGTCGAAATAGTAGGAGTCGAGCCCGTGGGTGGAGCGTCTATGAAGGCTGCTATCGATGCGGGAGGGCCAGTGGTCCTGCCACAAGTCGATTCCATAGCGGACGGTTTGCTTCCAGTTCGATCTGGAGATCAGACTTTTGATCATGTAAAAGAATTAGTTGATGATGTGGTTCTGGTTGAAGACAGCGAAATAAGAGAAGCTGCAAAGTTTTTATTCGGTCAAGAACGTTTAGTAGTCGAATTCTCTGGAGCTGCGACGGTAGCCGCCCTTAGAAGTGGAAGGGTCCAGAGTAATGGGCGGACGGTCGTGGCGGTAGTAAGCGGAGGGAATACCGATCCAGGTATGATAGCCAATCTATAGAAATGACGACGCTAATCCTGTTTGACATTGATGGGACGCTAGTCACGGGAGGTCCAGCAAAAGAAGCCTTCGAAGTGGCTATGTTGGATACTTTTGGTAGACTCGGAAACGCTCATGACTATGATTTTTCTGGAAAGACAGATCCCCGAATAGCCCGAGATCTTTTGAAAGAAGTTGGTTTCTCCGATGCTGTGATAGAGGAAGGTTTTTCTGGGCTTTGGGATAGGTATGTGATAGAACTGGAAGCCAGAATTGCCGGGACCCCCACTGTGTTACTGCCAGGCGTCGAACAACTTCTCCTGAACTTGGAACGAAATCAAAGTGTGGCTTTGGGCTTGGTTACGGGAAATATTTATCGCGGAGCTCAGATCAAGCTGAAATCAGCCCGTTTAGCGGAGTATTTTTCTATAGGTGGGTATGGATCAGATTCGGAAAATCGAAATCTTCTGCCAGCCGTGGCATTGGATCGGGCTCGTGAAAAATGGGGAGTGGATTTCCAAAAAGAATCAGTTCTGGTAATCGGTGATACTCCCAGAGATATCCTTTGTGGGAAAGCGGAAGGGACCAGGACTGTAGGAGTTGCCACGGGAAGGTTTACAAAAAAGGATCTAATGGAAGCTGGTGCGGATGTGGTTTTCGATGATTTTTCTCAAGTCGATGAGGTTGCCGATTTACTAACAAGGTGATTGCAGTACTGTCAGCAAATAACCATCTTTGAAGTCAGAAACAAAGAAAAAGAAGATTTGGGACTATTTTAGAGCGATCCTATTACACTAAGGAGTTTGGACCTGTGACTCAACGGAACAATAAAAATCAAAAAAGAACAGTTTTTATCCTGGGGACAGGGGCGCTACTAGTGGCTGGTGCTGCATGGATGCTGACAGGTAATGGATTTGGACCCGGTACGGCTGCCTTGCAACCCACAGAGAGTATTATGATTGGGGATCTGGAAGAGCTGGGGGGATTTGAGGGTTTGGCCGAGATGGGAGTGCCGGTCGAATTTGGTGATCCTGAAGCTCCTTTCATCATTACGGAGTTCGGAGACTACCAGTGTCCCGCTTGTCAGGATTTTGCATCTCTTGTAAAGCCTCAGATTGATATGCAGTATGTTGAGTCGGGTATTGCTCGTTTTGTTTTCTATGATTATCCAAGGCATAACCACTCATTCTTGGCACACAGGGCAGCTAGGTGCGCGCGCGACCAAAACAGTGATGCATATTGGAATTTTCACAACCGGCTGTTTGCCAGGCAGTCGGCATGGGCTGTCAGCGGGTCTCCTCCCATGGGTGCTTTTGAAAGTATCGCAGATGAAATCGGTCTGGATGTGGATGATTTTGCTTCCTGTTTAGCCAGTGAACAACATGCTGATGTGGTAAGTGCTAATTTGCGGGTGGGTATAGAGATTGGGATAATGGGAACGCCCAGTATACTAGTGAATAGAGTTGGCAGCCCTCCGATCAGAGTCAGCAGATGGAATGATTTTTCTGCAATAGCGGAAACAATTGATAGGTTGATGGCAGAGGATCAAGGATTGGAGTAGAGGGAAACTTCAATTTTTTAGATGTTTATCACTTTAGTAGCTGAAGTGCACGTGCTAGGTTCCACTCGAATATAAAAGGTGGAGGCCACGTTCCGTCTAGGTATCCGTCAGTCAAAAATTTAGATTCACTGATTGCGTTGCTTGCGGTGGTTGAAGAGATCCATTTGTTGCTCTTTGCTTGTGTAAACTCATCTTCATCAAGTACAAAGAATTCTTTTTTAGAATTGATCCAGACATCCAAGAACAGGTCAGTTGTTTCCCAGACAAATGGTGATAATTGTTTGATAGGCGTGATAATATTAGCGTAGATCCCAGTGAATGTTCCGTCAGATCTGTGGAACAGCCCTATGTCATGCCAGGTGTTTGGAAAGGTGAACCATATGATTTTGGATCCTGTCTCTAAAACCGTTTGATTTTTTATCCTGGCGGGTGTTTCTATGGTTAAATCAATGGATAGTGTTACGTGTGCTCCTGCTTCCTCAGCGATCAGATATTGTTGATAGATTTGTTTTTGATCGGGGGGCCTATGATAATGAAGATGAACTAATGGTGGGTGATGTTTATTCGACATCTTGACGTTTGATTGCCTCTACAAATACTTCCATTGTACCTCCACAGACTGCTGGGCTCAGGGACAAAATATCCTCGGTCAAATCTACGTGCACCATCTGAGGTTTTCCTGTTTCAATGACTTGATGTGCTATTGCGATTACTTCGCCTTCTCCGCAGCCTCCACCTACTGTACCAACTAATTCATGCCCTGGATCTACAAGCATTTTTGCTCCAGTTTTCCGAGGGACTGAACCTTTTGTAGATACCACTGTAGCTAATGCTATGGTTCTTCCCTCTTCCGCTTTGTTCAGTATTTCTTGATGGAGATCTTGATCTTTGTGTTTCAATGAATAATCCTATGTGTCGTCAAAGAATCGTTTGAAAATATTTTCTTTTTGGCTTAAAGGAATACCGTCTCCTTTTCTAGATAGCAAGACAAGTTCAGCCGCTATCGCTATGGCGATTTCTGCTGGTGTTTCTGCTCCCAGATCCAGTCCCAAGGGTGCTTTAATCTGGGAAATCCGTTTCGGATCAATCTGATCGTTTACTAGTTGGATGAAAGTTGCTCTTATGCGACGTCTACTTCCGATCATGCCTATGTAACCTGCTTCTACATCATTGTTTAGCAGAATCCGAAGACATTCAAAATCGTATTTGTGTCCTCTTGTAACGAGAACAAAATAACTATTGAGACTAATTTTGACGTCCTTAAACGGGTCGTTAAAATCCACTTCTATCAGTCGATGGGCATCTGGGAAACGGGCTTGAGTCACGAATTTTTTCCTATCGTCAATTACGGTGACTTTGAATCCTAACATGATGCCCGTCGAGCATAGGGGTTGGGCTATGTGCCCTGCTCCAACAATGATTAATTCGGGTTCGGGAACATATGTTTCGACAAATAGTGTATAAGTTTGTCCTGAAACCGTGGTCACTTCACTTTTATGCAGATCCTCAGAGCGTCTTGAATCAAGTGAGGATTTAGCTAGGGATATTGCCCTATTATTAAGTTTCTTGTCCTCAAATGAACCTAGTATGTTCAGCGTGCCATCCTGTGATCTTTTGACTGCAATTCTTTGTCCTAGAGCTTTACTGGGCCCAATGGTCACGAGGACGATTGTGATTGCTTCCGCATGTTCTCTTGCCAGAATGACTTCTTTGGTAGCTTCCTCGGCACTCAGAGGCCCAGTGTTCTGGTCAATCATCTAGCACTAAAACGGTTACGATACTCATCAGGAAAATGTTTCCGATAGGTGACCATATCATCAATGTCTATCGTAACACCGCTATCCTCTGTTTTTACCAAGTGTGCTAGTGAGAGATTTTGCAGAACGACTGTGCGGGCTCCTTCGGGAAGATCATCTTCGAGAAGTTTTTTAAAAATCTTTCTGTGGAAGATGACCGGGTGGCCTCTTTCATTCTTGAAAACTGGAAAAGTTAACGGCGCATCGGTTTTTTGAAAATTATCAACCAATGTTTGGACAGTGTTTATCTTAATTAAAGGATAATCAACTGGACAGAACAAAGCCCCTTCAATTTCAGGTGTCAAGTTTTTGAGTCCTATTTGAAGGGAGGAAATAGGTCCTTTCTCTGGGTCAGTATTTTGTAGGACGTGCCCTCCTGCTTGTAATGTTTTTGCTACCAGTGGGCCCTGTTTATCGGGCAAGCACACTAAGACCCTTTCGCACCCTCCCTTCTTAAGGGTAAAGATGGCGTGTTCTAAGAACGTTTGACTTCCTATTTTGAGCATTGGCTTAGGTGTGCCCATGCGACGAGATTGTCCACAGCAGGGTATGATACCCCAGATAGTTCTGGTGACATTGTGGTGTTTTACGCTATGCTGGTCTGCTGTGGTGATTGGGGTCTCTCCCTAGGGGATGAAAAAGGGCTCAAGGAATCGAATATACAGTTCCTGGAGCCCCTTTTGCATCCAAAATCACTGAAAGGATGTGCTTTAGAATTTAGGCCTTTCAGTAGCGTTGTCACTGGTCAACCGAATCGGTTCCATCTCTCCTGCGATCGTGACCGGGTAGTTCCAATAGAGTTCCGAATAAGGTTTTTCGTAAGTAGCTACCACCCAATAAGCCCCATCTTTAACGTCAAGAGTAGCAACCCCATTTGCGTCAGTGGTATCGTAAAGTATATCTAGTCCAGATTCTCTCTGTTGTATCATCATTATTTGGTTTACATCGACAAAGGCTTCGTCTGCCCATTCTTCTCGTAGCAGTGTGATTTCTTGTTCCGCAACTATCGAAGCTTTCTGTAAGTCGTCAAACCTGTTAAAGGCTGCTGCATTCGCCCTGTCTAGACGATTGTATTCGGCTTCCAAGTCTTGGAAGTCATTGAAGAGCAACCGATACTGTGCCTGCCCTCTACTCAATCCTTCTAGAGCTGTGCCCAGAGCTTGAAGTGTATCCCGAAGAACCCCCCACCTAGCTTCTGCATTGCGCCATTCTTCTTGCGCTGCAGCCACTTCATTGACTGCCTCGAGAACCGAGTCAGGGATCGGAGGTTCAGGGCGAGGGGCCGCGGCCGTTAGCGAATCGAAGATCGCGTCACGGTCAAAAGGAAATAGACGAATTTCAAGATCGCCAAGTGATGCTACCACTGTCCCTTCTGTTGCATTTTCTTCGCTCAATTCAGCTGTGATTACAACTGGGGTAGGGCCACATGCGGAAACTAACACAGCCAGCAAAGCTGTATGCAAAAGGTTGCCTCTTCTCATGTCCGACTCCGTTTTTTTTCTTTCCAGGGTGACCATAGTGGGAATCAAGGTCACCGAAATCAACTTATCATATCTAACCTAATCTAGGTTATCTAGGGTATCTCTGGGAAGTGTTAGGTGTCAAAGAATATCTTTCGGGAAAAGCGGACTTCCTTCTTCCACCTTTGATCTCTCAGACAGTATCACGTCGAAGTTATTAAGCGTAGGCACTGTGCTTAGCCCAAGACGACTGGCTAGCTCACTCATTTTCTCGGGCATCACAGGGGAAAGCAAGATTGTCAACAGTGTCAGTATTCTGTGTAGCGTAGCTAGGGTGGTGTCCAAAGACTCTACTTGTGCTGTGTCTCTAGCCAGCGCCCAGGGCTCTTTTTTATCGATATAGGCATTAGCTTTTCTTGCTAGGTCCATTGCCACATCTAGAGCAGAATGCACTTGGAGTTCTTCCATATGCTGTTTGAATTTAATTAGTGTCTCGTTGAGTTCTTCTTTTAGATCAATCTCCGTTTTACTGGGCAGCACTCCAAGTTTGTATTTAGCGATCATAGATATTGTTCTGCTAGCTAGGTTACCCAGCACATTGGCCAGTTCTTCGTACCTAATATTAAACCTTTCTTTAGTGAAGGTAGCGTCTGAGCCTGTTGGCATATCTCTCAATAGGTACCAGCGAACAGCGTCTGTTCCGAATTGTTCTCTCAACTGTAGAGGGTCTATGACATTGCCCATTGACTTCGACATTTTGGCATCTTCACTGAGCCACCACCCGTGGGCTAAGATTTTTCTAGGAAGAGGGAGATTGCTAGCCATCAACAAAGTAGGCCAATACACCGAATGAGTAGTCAATATATCTTTTCCGACTACCTGAAGATCCGCTGGCCAGCAATTATAATCTGGGCCTTTAGTCGATTCGCTAGGAAAGCCTGCACCTGTTACGTAACTGAATAGAGCATCTACCCAAACATAACAAACGTGAGATTCGTCGAATGGCAATGTTATACCCCAGTCCAAACGCTTTTTTGGTCTAGATATAGATAGATCCTCGAGTGGTTTGTTCAGGAATCCTAAGACTTCGTTTCTACGTGTTTTAGGAATAATCCAATTGGGGTTCTTGTTTATGTGGCTAAGCAGTCGTTCCTGGTATTTCCCCATCCGAAAAAAGTAATTTGTCTCCTCAACGTATTCGACCGGTCTCTTACAGTCTGGACAGAGTTGCTGGTCTCCTACTTCCCTGGAGGTCCAGTATCTCTCCTCATGGATACAATACCAACCACTGTATATATCTGAATAAATCTCCTTGTTTTCCCAGAGTTGAATCAAAATATCTTGAACAAGGTCAACATGGGCTTGATCGGTAGTGCGTATGAATCGATCGAATGAAATGTCTAAATCTACCCATGCTTTCTTGAATCCTTCAGCCATCTTGTCAGCCAACTCTTTAGGACTCGTCTCCTTTTCGGTAGCAGCTTCCTTCATTTTTTGTCCATGTTCATCGGTACCAGTAAGGAATGTGACAGAGGTACCAGTTTGACGACGATAGCGTGCCAATGTATCGGTCAGTATGGTTGTATAGGCATGGCCAATATGTGGTTCCCCAGAAGCATAGTAAATTGGAGTGGTTAGATAGTAAGGCTTCATTTCGAACGCCTGGCATTTTCAAGTTCTAGGTCGTTTAGCAACACGGTTCGCATTTGTCCTTCTTCGGAAGTGAGTGTCACCGTTTCGGCTAGTATATCCACTGATCGCACCAATTCTTTACCAATAGCCGTTTGGAGTGTCTTTCCCTCTCTTGGGAACCTACGTCTTGCGTCCACGTATGTTTTGTGTTCGTAGATCAGACAACACATCAGACGCCCACAGCAACCTGATATTTGCGATGGATTGAGGTTTAAAGATTGATCTTTTGCTAGTTTTAGGCTTACTGGCTTGAGTTCTGGTAGCCATGTGGAGCAACACAATTCCCTTCCACAACGTCCTACGCCCCCGAGAAGTGCCGCTTCATCTCGCACTCCGATTTGTTTTAGTTCAATAAGGGTCCTAAAAGTCTTTGCCAATTCACGAACTAATTTACGGAAATCCACCCTTTGGTCAGCGGTGAAATAGATCGCCAATTTTTTTTTATCGAATCTCCATTCGGCTTCGGCAACCTTCATCTCCACTTCATATTTCTTTACTAGTCTTCGTGTTTCCTTACGAACTCTTTCCTCGTCTTGTCGGAGTGTTTTTGTTTTGAGTTTGTCGCTTGCGCGAGCAATTCTGAGGATGGAATTTTTGGGCGAAGGTGTGGCACAGCCACTTGATGATCCACACTTTCTTTCAGCGATCGCGCCTATCGCTGTTACTTCTCCGCAGTCTTGGCCGTCCTCTAACTGGACCACTACCTGTAAACCATTCTTGATTTTTAGCTTGTCATAGTTGAAATATTCTTTTCGTGTTCCCTTAAATCTTACTTCGGCGAAATTGCTCATTATTCCAATGTCTTCATTTGTTAAGAGAGTCGTCTTGTTCAGAAGGATTTTCTTCCCACTGACCTATGGATTCGTACTTGGCCCATCTGCTGGAAAGAAGGTCATTTGTGTCAATGTGCTCTAGTTCGTCAAGATTTCGCTGGATGGCTTCTTTTACAATTTCTGAAGCCACATCCCAATCAGAATGCGCTCCACCCACTGGTTCAGGTATGACTTCATCAGCTATCTGTAGCTCCAGCAGGTCTTTGGAAGTGAGTTTCAAGGCTCTAGCGGCTTCTTTCTTATAGTCAGCGCTTCTCCACAAAATGGCGGCACAGCCTTCAGGGCTGATTACCGAGTATACGGAGTGTTCCAGCATGAGTATTCTATCAGTGACTCCAATTCCTAATGCACCACCAGAGCCACCTTCTCCAATTACGATTGATAACATAGGAGTTCGTAAATTTGACATTTCCCGAAGGTTGTAAGCTATAGCTTCTGAAATTCCTCTTTCCTCCGATCCAATTCCTGGGTAGGCACCAGGTGTATCTATGAAGGTTATGACAGGCCGAGCAAATTTTTCTGCTAGTCTCATTAAGCGAAGGGCTTTTCGATAGCCTTCGGGATGGCACATGCCGAAGTTACGTCTGAGATTTTCCTTCATGTTTCTGCCCTTTTGATGGCCAATGACCATCACAGAAGTGCCAGAGATCTTGGCCCATCCTCCGACTATACCTTCATCGTCTCGGAACTTTCTGTCACCGTGCAACTCGATCCAGCCCTCGAAGATTCTATGGATATAATCCAGCGTGTAGGGTCTCTTATGGTGTCTGGCCATCTGTACTTGCTCCATCGGAGTCAAGTTTTGATAGGTAGTTTGTCTCAGGGAATGAAGTTTCTTCTGCAGTTCTTTGAGCTCGCCCGCAACGTCAAACTCATTGGTCTCAGACTGTTCGAGCAAGTTCTCGATCTGTTCTTCAACTTCAGTGATTTTCCTTTCAAACTTTAGTCTTGGTGATGCACCCAAGGGGTATCTCCATTTATTAGTTCACTCCAGCAGAAATAAAACGAATCGTTTATCGGTTCATAATTGTAATGGGTTATGGCCTGAGGTGGCTATACTCGCTAATAAGCTGAGTCAAAGTACTTATTAGTTAATGTCTGGTTCCGGGACAAATGTATGTATCACTCCAGCAGTGACGAGCATGGCTAAAGCACCCACTAGTGAGCTGGCTTGATAGCCAAAATTAGTATAGAGCGGACCGGCTAGGGTGCCTCCTATTGCAAATCCAAATTGTCCGAGGGCTACCGTAAGACTCATCAAGGCACCACGACTGCTGTCACTTACCAAAGCAGTAAGTAAGGCGGAAAATGGACTTATCCTCATGGCTACCAATACCATTATTACAAAATAGAGAGGGTATGCCAACCACAATTCTTTGGTGAAAAGTGTCGCGCAGACCATTACCAAAGACAATCCTAGATTGGAAACTATTACGATAGTTTTCCTTCCAATACGATCCGACAATTTTCCCGCTTGGGGCCCTGTTAGTACGTTGGCCAAACCTCCAACGATGAACATTGTTGCAATCAGTTGTGGGGAGGCATTCAGCGATTCTGCTAACCAATAAGGTAAGTAAATTATGAAAAAAGAGAGTCCCATGAACATCATGAAGTAAGCTACTGCAGCAGCTGCTATTTCCCTTTGCTTGAGCATATTGCGGTACGTATTTGCCGATTTCCTAATAGTCAAAGGTTCTTCTGACAACTCAACATCAGGCTGAGGAATTCGGAACCAAATGAGAATTGATGTCATTCCCATGGCTAGGGCAAACATGTAAAACGGAAATTTGAATCCATACTGGCTTGCTAAGAGTATTCCTAAAGGTATACCAGCAATTTGGCCAAAAGCCATTCCGCTCATGACCCATCCAGTCGCCCAACCTCTTCGATTATATGGAAAAAAATCTCCAATATACGCAACAGCACTGCCACTTAGGATTCCTCCAGCTATGCCAGAGAGGATACGGACAAGTAGGAAAGAATAGTAACCAACTACGAAATGGTGCATCATAAGTGCACAGGTCATTAAGATAGTACCTAGAAGAAGTATTCGGCGTCTACCAATCTTATCTGAAATGGGTCCCGATATGATGGCAAGACTTCCAACCATAAGTGTGTAGACCGAAACAAGGCTGCCCAAAGCCGAAGTGGAAATATTAAGTTGTGTTCCTATCTGGGGGAGAATAGGGGATATGACCATGATTTGACTGCTCGAGGCAAAGACTAGCAGCCACAGAGCAAAGATTACTACTAATTCTGAAGGTTTTTCTTGATTCAAATTACTAGCCGGAATGTTGATGTTTTCATGTAGTTCTGTGCCTTCTTCGGGACCTAGGAAAGAGGGCCGCTACGACATTTTTCACAGCCTTGAAGCTCTCTATTGTTTCAAGTGCAAGCAATGACTCGAAGAGAATCCCCAATCGATGGGGCATTTGCTTAATCCATTGAAAGTGAGTTCTAGGAAATACTAAATGATTTTTTATGGTTCTGTGCGACTGGCTTTCCAGGCACCATATCGCTGCCTTAGAGTCAGCACAGGATTACCATTCTCATGGGGTAGGATATTTTGGTCAGTGACATCTATAAACATTGCGTACTGTCCATCATTGAAGCTCTCTCCTTCTGCATCAGAAGGATCAGCGGCTAAGATGTAAGCGACATGGGCGTTCCGGCCATGGCACGCGGCTTCTACAATAGGTTCAGTTTCGCAGGTACACCGCACGTCTCCACCTGCTTCATCCGCTCCTTCCATTGCAGCCATGACTCGATCAGTAAGTGTACCCTCAGCGCTCATAAATCGGAAAACTGCTTCATAAACAACATCATCTGATGCTAGAATGTTACCCTGGATGGAGAAATAGATATCCTGATCAGGTAAACGTCCTTGTACAGAGAGAGAGGCAGCGTTGTTGCTGGATCCAGAAAATCCAACCATTCGCCCGGTAAGATCTACAATTCCAAATTGACGTCTCTGGAAATCGGGGTCATCACTCAACATCTCAACGATTGTTGCTGGGTCAGTTCCTTTCTTCATTTCAGCATAGATGAGCTTTTGGTTCTGTCGGGTGCGGTCCACTCCAGCTTGCGCAGCGGCGACTCCAATTCCAGGTATTACGATCGCTTGGATATTCATCAACCCAGTGGCGTCTCCTCGGATAAGCCTGGCTTGAGGAACACATGTTGCGGAAGCAATCACTACTCTTCCTGTTCTCGCATCTACAGCTATTACCGACCAAGTGGCTGAGAGATCAACAGGAGTTACAACAAGGATTGTAGCTATAGCGAATAAATTTATGAGTTTGGCTCGAAGGTTGAATTTTATCATTTCGCTTATTTCTCCTGTAGGTTGCGACACTAAACGGGTACCATCGGTTCTCATTATGCGGATTGTAGAGTACGATCTGCAAGTCGCAAGGATTCATGAGATATCAAAAATCATCGTGCAGATACTAGTGATGGAGGTATTCTTCCTAGAGTGGTTTGTTCAAAGTCGTATGCGTAACTTAGCAGTTCCTTTTCTGTCCACATGTCCCCAATGAATACAACCACAAAAGGTGTTCCGTCCGAATAATAGGTGAAGGGAACCGTCACAACTGGAACCCCTATTTCATTAATAATATTGCTTGCAAGCTCTGGGTGATTATTAGGGCTATAGTCGGGACGTTCAGGATCCTCTATGAGATTCCTAATAGGTGCACCAGCTTGCGGGAAAAAAAGCCCATCGAGTTCAGAGTTCTCTAGTACTTCTCTGTAAAGGCTACGTATTTGCTTCCGCCAAGCCTGAAAGGCGTCTCCTTCCTCCGTCGAACTAGGTCTTGTTGGCGGAACTTGCACTCTGCCTTCGCGAAATTTTTGTCCCGTCAATTCCTCCCATTCTTGTATGTTACTGAAGGGAGACGAATCACCCAGTCCTTGCATGTAAACCATCATGTCGTGAGGCCCTACAGAAGGAACTCTAGGACGACTCCCATACAGTTCAACAAATTCACTGTCTTGGAAGGGATCATCCACTATGGTTGCGCCTCTCATTCTTAGCACATTTAGGGCGTCCTGATACAATGTTTCGGTATCAGGATGCAGAGGTAACCATTGGCTTCTCCAGCCAACCCCAACTGAACCGAACCGTTTTCCTTCCAGGGTGGTTTGAGTGAGTCCATCGGTGTAACCATTGGGAGGTGTTTTGCCGACTGAAGCAAACGTCGCAAGATCCTCATGCGAAGGCCCTGCGATAATATCAAGAGTTATAGCAGCGTCGTAAACAGTTCTTGCCAATGGTCCGACTACGTCTATATAGGTTGCATTGATTGGCACAACGCCTTCCAATGGAACTAGTCCAAAAGTGGGCTTAACTCCTACCAAAGCTTGTGCTCCCGCTGGGTTCTGTATTGATCCTCCTGTTTCGGTCCCCAGTCCTAGTACGGCAAAACTAGCATTAACGGCAGTGGCCGTTCCCCCGCTTGATCCTCCAGGGGCTTTGGTTACATCATATGCGTTAAGAGTTGTGCCGCTGACCGAGCTTTTGGTGCGTGTTCCATCACCTGCAAAATCTGGCAAATTAGTTTTACCGAGAATAATGGCTCCCGCTTCAAGCAACCTTTCCACAACAGCAGCATCATCTCCTGGGATCATGTCGACGCCTCCAGCGGCCGCACTGAATCCAGAAAAGCCAGCGGTGGTAACCAAGCCCTCTTGGTCTATGTTGTCTTTTATTACTATAGGGACGCCATGTAAGGCACTACGGATTTTTCCAGCTTTGCGCTCTGCGTCCAAGGTTGACGCCATGTTCATGACATTGGGATTCATAGAAATAAATGAATTGTAGGTGTTCTCGTAGAGAGCGATGTGATCAAGGAAAGCTTGGGTGAGCTCTATCGCAGAATAATGCCCAGATGAGTAAGCATTCTGAATATCAGTAACAGTGAGCTCCATGACATCAATAGGGAATTGTTCAGCAGAATCTTCTGATGAGGTGCAAGCTTGTAACAAGTAACACAAGCCTATAATCAGGACGGTTCTAGATGTTTTGGAATAGCTTTTCATAGGGGTACTTCTCCTCAGGAGTCGTTGGGCGATGATTGTTTCATCCTTGTTTTTTGCCAGTCCCTAAAATCACTCTTGGTGCTCCTAAGGATTTCTAGAATGGCACTTCGGTCAGCAGAGGATAAATGTTCAAATGATTTAGATCGATCTAGGCCGATTAGAACTTCCCAGATTCTGCCGAAAAGGTGATGTCTAAGAGGTTTTGGTAGTGCCTCAAAAGTTGTGGAATAAATCATGTAGCTGAAAGGGTATTGGAATAGTCTAGTTTCCAAATTCAGCTGACGCAGTGATCGCATCTTCCGATCATAGGGTCCTTTAGTTTCAAAGTCTTTTTGGAATTGAGGATCACCGGAAAGGGGTCCCATTATTTGAGCCTCGCCGACCATAAACATCCCCTCCAGTAGCTTTTCAGAAGCTGAAAGGATTTTTTGATCTAGCAATTCCAAGTCGAGATTGTTGCTTGCTTCCCATTGTAGACGGATTAAAAGATTCTGAATGTGAATTTGGTGCTCTAGGAGCATGAGGGCGATTATATCACTGGTTTCAGCCAGGTGTCTATTGTCTCCAATCAATCCATCAAGAGCTCCAATTTTATTTATGTTGTCTTGCGCCAGAATTCTTGATCCAGAGGTTGTTATGATAGAATTTCCCAGATGCGCCTGATTGTTGTGTTCTCCAGTCACATACCAGCCACCCCATCGTTGCTCTAGTGGGGTTTGGTGATCGGTAAGTCTCCATCCTTCGTGGCTTGCTGAACGGCCGTATTCATCAGTTGTGCCAGATCCCATCAGAAGTCGTGGCACTCCTCCACCAGTCAATCCGTATGTGTCGTGACATTCCAGGCAAAGAAAGTTCTGTCTTTTAATTTGAGGCTTATCGGTTTTTTCTTGAGCTAAAGTGTAGAAAACCATCCCCAGGTCTGGGTCAGTGGCAGCGATTTCAAGGGATTCACTGCCTTGTACCCAACCTACGTAGACATCATCTGAAAAATAGATTGCTCTTGGTGTTCCCGGAGTGATTAGCCTCGCATTTATGCTAGTTTTAGAAAACACGAGGGTTTGTGAATTGGTAGAAATGTTGAGCTCACTCAAAATCGATTTTAGGTATCCGTTTTCATTTTCAAATTGCAGAATGTCTTTCTGGGTTGCCAATAACTGGCCAAGTTTCTGGACTCTGTCTGTGGGAGTCTCCGAGGAGTAGCCTATGTGTGGATATTCTCTGTCGTACCTGTGTTGCTGGCTTTCGACAACTTCCGAGTGCAAAAAGAAAGTCGCCAGAACCATTATCGCTAAACGGATCATGTAGTTGGCCATAAGTTGCAAGTAGTGTTATTTCGTGGCATGAGTCTGCTCTCAGAGAACGATGAACTGTAGAAAAGGGTTTGGATCATCACTAAAAATGGTAAAGACGGGCATCACAATCAAATGACTGTCTGAGTTGACCTTTATATTTACTATTGAATATCTTTATCTTCAGCTGTCTTATCCCTCTCTACACTAACCTAGGAGTAGATCAGTGATTTCATCTTTGGGTAATTCTTTGCGGCTTTTGGGGTTGGGACTTTTAAGTTTCTTTCTGATTTCGTGCACAGATGCGTCGGAACCAGAACCTACAGAGACCGGGGCTTCGATAAGTTTTGTCCACCCTGAAGACGGAGCGACTTTAGAAGGGAATTCGGTAGTCCTCAGACTAGAGGCATCTGGTATAGAGATTGTTCCGGCGGGAACAATGGAGGGGGGCACTGGTCACCATCACTTTGCGGTAGATGCAGATCTTCCACCAGCGGGAGCTCCAATTCCCACTGTCGAAGGTACCTACATCCATCTCGGCCAGGCTCAAACAGAGTATGAATTGACGGGGTTAGCTTCAGGCGAGCACGTTGTAATAGCTGTCGTGGGCGATGGTATTCATATACCAGTGGATCCGTGGGTGGTAGACACAGTGCGTTTTGTGGTGCCCTAATAATGAACGAAAAGGTTAGCGCCCCAATATCCTTTAGCCAACTGGCTAGCGATACAATTCTAAATTTTATAGAAATGCAGGGGGAGGCTGCGGCTGTTCGGATTAACGTGGCTAGTGCTAGTCCTCTAGACCCTCGATATGAGGTCACTCTCATTGATCCTGAAGAAAAGGCCGCTGGGGATGTCATATTCCATGTGGAAGGTTTTGACGTTGTTGTCAATTCGGAGAGTCTTAAGGTGCTTGACGGAACGAGGATTGACTGGGTAGAAACATTAACCGAGAGTGGTTTTAAGTTTGAAAATCCTAATTTGGCTCCGATAGGCTCTAAGCCACTTGAGGGTGATTTGGCCGAAAAGGTCCAGCAGGTAATTGACCAGTATGTCACTCCTGGGGTGGCACAGCACGGGGGCAATGTGACCTTGGTAGAGGTAAGGGATGAAGTGGTATATGTTCAAATGGGTGGTGGATGCCAAGGCTGTGGACTGGCCTCGGTGACACTCAATCAGGGTATCGAGAAGATATTGAAGGAGAAGATTCCTGAAATAAAAGCTATTGAAGATGTCACCAATCATGCGGCTGGTTCAAACCCATATACGACCGGTGCTAAATAGATCAGCAACAGCCAAGAAGACGAAAATAGGAACTTCGCAAAGGGTTTTAATCCTATTGGCGAAGACTACTTATCGGGCCAAGTCTTTCATGGAAGCTGGCCGAAAGCTTGGACTTGAAATTTCAGTAGGTTCAAATCACCAGCAATCATTGAGTGAGTTAGTCCCAGGATCTAGCCTTTTGTTGGATCCAGATGACATAATTACCTCGGTCAAACGTATCGTTGAATTTCATTCCCGTTACGAACTCAGTGGTGTTGTAGCAGCGGAAGACGATTTCGCTATTCTGGCTGCTGCGGCAGCTGAAACCATTGGTCTGGTCCAACATTCTCTGAAGGGTGTTTCAGTAGTCCGGAATAAGGGCTCGATGCGAGAAAGATTGGCAGGTAAAGAAGGGCACGCGATCTGGTTCCAAAGTTGTGACCTAAGTGAAGATATTAGCTCCATATTAGAAAAAACTCGGTTCCCATGTGTTGTCAAACCAGTTTCGTTATCAGGAAGTCGAGGAGTTACGAGGTGTAATAATTCTGAGGAGTTTATGATCGCTTGGACTCGTTTAAAAAAAATACTGGCATCGGAGGGCTTGGGAAAAGGATCGGACGAGTTTTTGGGAGAGGTTGTCATCGAGGAATATCTTGAAGGAAGGGAGGTGGCTGTAGAGGGGATCATGGACGAGGGCAGGTTGATGTTGATAGGTATCTTGGATAAGCCAGATCCAATGGAGGGTCCTTTTTTTGAGGAGACAATTCTCATCACACCTTCTAGACTCAGCGCTCTTTTGCAAAATAAATTAATGGAAAGGACTGAACAAATCGCTATCAGCCTTGGACTAGAAAATGGACCAATACATGCTGAGTTCAGAGTCAAAACGGAGGAAGTCAATCTTTTGGAGATCGCCCCACGGTCGATTGGGGGCTACTGTTCGAGGATCTTCAGGTTCCAGCCAGAATCGACTTTGGAGGAGTTAATACTTAGGCACTCTTTAGGCAGACAGGTTGATCACTACAGGAGTCAAGGTGGATCTGAGGGGGTGTTTATGTTGCCCGTGCCGAAGGAAGGCAAATTGCACAATGTGTTTGGAATCGAGGAGGCAAGGAGTGTTAAAGGTATAAAAGACGTTGAGATAACCTTGCCAACAGGAGCGCAGGTTTTGCCCTTGCCTGATGGAAATCAGTATCTGGGATTTTTATTTGCCAAGGGTAAGAATCCAGAATTTGTTGAATCCGCCCTTAGGGAAGCTTTTTCAATCCTAAGTGTAGAGATTCAGTGATGAAAATATTAAAGTGCCAATTGCTGTGTTAATGAAAATGTGGAAAATAGGTGGTTTTTGGTAAAAATGACTAAAGAAAGAGTTGTTGTTGTGGGAGGGGGAGTCATTGGCATATGTTGCTCCTATTTTTTAGCCAAGCGAGGATTTCGAGTAACGCTGATAGAAAGAAATGAAATTGGTTCTGGTGCATCCTTCGGCAACGCAGGGAGCGTTGCAGTGGGTCACACACCGATAAATAAACCTGGTCGTGTTCTAGAAGCTGCCAGGGAAATGCTCAATCCAAGAAGTCCATTTCGTATTCCACTTCGCTGGAATCCAGGACTTATAAAATGGCTGTGGAAGTATCGGAGTCACTGTAACAAAGAAAGTTTTGAAAGAAGTGCCAATGCACTTAGTTCGTTGGGACATGCCACTCTGGACTTGTTTGATAGCTTGGTGGATCAAGAAAATTTGAAGTGTGGCTATAGGAGGGAAGGTTTTTTTGAGGTCTGCCTAACTAACAATGCTCTTGAACATATGAATTCTGACGTTAGGACTATGGTTAGATATGGGTATAGTCCAGCTATGATGTCGGCGGGAGAATTGAGAGAGGTCGAACCAGCACTCAAGGAAACAATTTTGGGAGGAGCGTATTTCCCCCAAGGGGCTACCTGTGATCCATTTCGCTTCGTCCTGGAAATGGCAAAGTCTTCCGAGAAATCGGGCGCTCGAATTATCCTGGGTAATGAAGTGACTGAAGTGTTGAGTCAGGACACTAAAATAACCGGTGTATTGTTGGATACAGGAGAAAAAATCGAAGCGGACACAGTCATATTGACCACTGGTTCTTATAGCCAACGTCTTACACGAAAATTTGGTTTCCAGCTGCCTATTCAGCCAGGAAAGGGTTACCACAGAGACGTCAGGTTTTCTTCTGAAGGTCCTCCACCTCCCACGCACACGTTTGTGATGTCGGAAACTTCTGTTTATTGCTCTCCGATGAGTGGCTTTACCCGCTTTGCGGGTACCATAGAGTTTAGCGGCATGAACCATGATCTTAATAAGGAAAGATTGGACTACGTCACGAATTCTGCAGCTGAATACATGAGTGGTCTGGAATATTCTGAAGTCATTTCAGAGTGGACGGGTTTACGACCGTGCACCCCAGATGGAGTTCCATGTGTAGGTCCAGTTCCCGGGCACTCAGGGCTCCTTGTAGCTACTGGTCATGCTACCCTTGGGCTCACCTTGGCTCCAATCACAGGAAAAATAATTGAGCAATATGTACTAGGTAGCTCAGAGGAATTTCCACAAATGGAAGCACTAAAGCTAGACCGCTTCTTGTAGGCGTAGCCGGAGGCAAAGTGTCAACACTATTGACTTTGCGCATGGAATAGAATTGCGTAGGGTCCGTCAGAGATAGAGGGAGGGTGTTTAAAGATGACTTTCTGGGTTTCCAGGATACTAGCGCTGAACGTCTTAGTATATTTTTTGATACCGCAAGGGAGTCTGGTCTATTTACTTTGCACTCTATTCCCACCCGCCCTGATTGGACTAGATGGTGCCTATTTCCCAGCATTACCATTTAGACCTTGGACAGCTCTGACCTATATGTTTTTGCATGCAAATTTTAGTCACCTGTTCTTTAATATGATCGGATTATTCTTTTTCGGACCCAGATTGGAATACAAATTAGGTGGGAAACGCTTTCTGAAATTTTACATTGTAAGTGGCCTTGGGGGAGCGATTTTTTCATTTCTGTTTTCTACAGCATCACCAGTTGTAGGAGCTTCAGCTGCGGTTTATGGAGTCTTAATAGGTTTTGCTAAGTACTGGCCACGTGAGAACATTTACATTTGGGGGGTGCTCCCAGTTGAAGCGCGTTGGTTAGTGTCCGCATTGGTGGTCATAAGCCTCTACAGTGGTATTTCAGGGTCTGGAGGGGGTGTGGCGCATTTTGCTCATTTAGGGGGTTTAGCTATGGGCTATGGAATGCTTTATTGGCAAGACTGGCGGAAGTTGAAGGATCAAAGGGAGTTCCAGCGTAAAATTTTCTCAGGTTCGGTCGATAGTTCTGGTGATTCACTGAAAAAACGCTGGTCATCCATAGATTTGTCTGCGATACATGAATTAAACAAATTAGAAATACAGAAGCTGTTAAGCCGTGTGCAGAGTGAAGGGGTGGATTCACTATCCCGAGAGGAAAAAGCTTTCCTCAACAGATTTTCAACAGATTAAGCTCTATTCTTTTCCCGCCATACTATCTCAAATAGACTTCGAATACTTCCGTTCGCTTCAGCTTACACCCGCTGGACTGGAAAGAGCTTTCACTAACCGAAATAGGAATTCTTGCCCTTCGAAAAACGATTTTATCAGTATTCGTTCATCCTGACCGTGGGCTCGGTTATCGTCTACGTCCGCAAAGATTCCAGAGACTCCATAAGTTGGTATGCCTGCCCTTCGGAGGTAAAGTCCATCTGTAGCACCAGTAGCCATTATCGGTACAATAGGAACTCCTGGCCACATTTCCTCAGTGATTCGTTGTATGGGTTCGAGGACACTGGCCCTAAGGGGGGAGGGAGGGCTGGGATTGGCTTGTCCCATTGGTGTCACTTCAACTTGGGTTCCAGCCACCCTTCTTAGGCTGGATAGTACATCTTGAGGGTTGTGGGTTGGAAGTATGCGACAATTGACGATGGCTTCGGCAGTTTGAGGCAAAGCATTGTTGGCATGTCCACCATCCAGCCTGGTTGCGACGCAAGTGGTCCTGAGTCGGGCGTTCCAGCCTGGCTCTGACTGAATACGAGCTACGGCAAGTTCGTTAGTAGGGTCAGCGAGCATAGTATTGATATTCATTGCTACAGAACCCCCTTCTACCTCGGCTGTACCCCTGAAGTATGCTTCTGTGACCTCATTTAACTCGATAGGAAACTGGTATTCGCTTACCCGGACTAGAGCATCAGCCAGATCGTAAATTGCATTATCGTCTCTGGGCAACGAGCTGTGTCCCCCTGGATTTACAGTTCTCAAATTGAAATTTTGATAGACTTTTTCACTGGCCTGGACTGCGTTAAGTCTATGTTTTCCATCTTTGATCTCACCGCCGCCACCTTCGTTTAGAGCGTATTCGGCATCGATTAGTTCACGGTGATTTTCCAGTAGCCACTGTACTCCATTGTATTCACCACCCTCTTCATCGGCTGTTAATGCTATAATAATGTCTCTGTCCGGCACAAAGCCGTCCTGTTTATATCTAATGAGATTGGCTGTATATATTGCGGCTTCGTCTTTATCATCGATGACCCCTCGTCCATAGAAATGACCATCCTGTTCGATCATCTTCCATGGATCCATGTTCCAATCGCTTCGCAATGCTTCTACTACATCGAGGTGGGCAAGCAGGAGAATTGCTGGACGTCCTGTATCTC